>OJQO01000427.1_pt1 | contig 18771 bp, 18 predicted proteins | sample 1598931 | NCBI WGS metagenome assembly OJQO01 (sample SAMN03922515, study PRJEB24848) | human gut metagenome | isolation source: stool sample | host: Homo sapiens | place: Germany | collected 2010-02 | reverse complement strand
TCGTCGGCAGCGTCAGATGTGTATAAGAGACAGGGATGGATCAGCCCCCTTTTGACCGGAGCCCTCTGGATGGCTATGCCCTCCACAGTGCCGACACGGCCGGGGCGGGGGAGGAAACCCCTGTCATCCTGCCGGTGGTGATGAAGCTCTATGCCGGGGATGTCCCCGCCGCTGCCCTGCCTGCCGGGTGTGCCGCCCGCATTATGACCGGTGCACCCCTGCCCCTCGGCGCGGACTGCGTTCTGATGCAGGAGCTGACCGACAGCGGGGAGGAGCAGGTGCGCATTTACGCCCAACTCCAGCCCAACGCCAATGTGGTGTTCCGGGGTGAGGACATCGCCGCCGGTGCCCCCATTGCTGCCGCCGGAACTGTGCTGACCCCGGCGCACATCGGTGTGCTGGCCGGTCAGGGCATCCCGGATACCGAGGTCTTCCGCCCCCTGACCGTGGGCGTGCTTGCCACTGGCAGTGAGCTGCTGGAAGCGGGCGAGGCCTGGGCTCCCGGCAAGATCTACGATGCCAACGGAATCCAGAATGCCGCCCGCCTGCGGCAGCTGGGCTTTGCCGTGGAGCGCACCCACTGCTCGGATGACCCGGAGGAGATCGCCGCCCGGATGCAGGATCTGCTCACCCGGTGTGATGCGGTGATCACCAGCGGCGGTGTTTCGGTGGGGCAGAAGGATTACCTGCCCACAGTGCTGGAAATGCTGCACGCGGAGCCTGTTTTTGCCGGGGTAGCCCAGAAGCCCGGCAGCCCCATGATCGCTGCACAGGTGGGAGAAAAGCTGGTGTTCTGCCTGTCCGGCAATCCCTTTGCCGCTGCTGCCACGCTGGAGCAGTATGCCGTTCCGGCCCTGCTGCGGGCCGCAGGGCGGCGGGAAGAGGACTGCATCCCGGTGCACACCCGGGGCAGGCTGACCACCGGCTTTTCCAAGCCCAGCAAGGGAACCCGCTTTCTGCGGGCCAGAGCGCTGGGCGGCCTGGTGGAGATCCCCGGCGAGGGCAACGCGGAGGCGCATTCCTCGGGCAGTCTGTCGGCCATGATGGGCTGCAACTGCCTGGTGGAGCTGCCTGCGGGCAGCGGCCCGGTGGCTCCGGGCGAAGAAGTGGAGGTACTGAACTTTGTACAGTGAAAAGAAACAGGCGCTTGCTGCCGAGCTGCGCCTGAAGCGTCCGGCTGTGCTGGCCGTGAGCGGTGCGCACAACAGCGGCAAAACGACTTTGTTGGAAAAACTCATTCCCCTGCTGCGGGCACGGGGCCTGAAGGTGGGTGTCATCAAGCATGACGGCCACGATTTCACCCCCGACGTGCCGGGCACCGACAGCTTCCGTCTGCGGGAGGCCGGGGCCGAGGGCGTGGCGGTCTTTTCAGGCAGCCGTTACCTGCTGACGGAGGAATTCCGCCTGAACGAGCAGGATCTGCTGGCCCTGTTTGAGCGCCACGGCTATGATCTGGTGCTGATGGAGGGCTTCAAGGAGAGCGGCTGGCCCAAGATCGAGGTGGTGCGCACGGCTGTCTCGGAGGAGCCTGTTTCCTTTGAGCCGCTGGCCATCGTGGGGGATGTTCCGGGCGCGGATTTTGCACTGGACGAGCCCGCAGCGCTAGCTGACTGGATCGCTGCACAGATGCCTGCATTGTAACAGGGGGAGGAAGAAACCATGAAACTGATCCGTACCGAAGACGCGGCAGGGCAGGTGCTCTGCCACGATATCACCCAGATCATCCCGGGTGAGTTCAAGGGGGCCCGCTTCAAAAAGGGCCACATCATTCAGCCTGAGGATATTCCGGTGCTGCTGAGCATCGGCAAGGAAAACCTCTATGTCTGGGAGAAAAAGCCCGGCATCCTCCACGAGGACGAAGCTGCCGCCCTGCTTTACAAGGCCGCTGCCGGTCAGAACATCCACGGCACCGAGCCCCGGGAGGGCAAAATCGAACTGATCGCCGACTGCGACGGTCTGCTCAAGATCGACCGCAAGGCCCTGCTGGCGGTGAACAGCACCCCTCAGATGATGATCGCCACGATCCACGGCGACCTGCCTGTGAAAAAGGGAGCCAAGCTGGCTGGTACCCGCATCATCCCGCTGGTCATTGAGCAGGAGAAGATGGAGGCCATGCAGGCTGCTGCCGGGCCGAAGCCCATCCTGAACGTGCTGCCCTTCCACCAGAAGAAGTTTGCCGTTATCACCACCGGCAGCGAGGTGTTCAAGGGCCGCATTGAGGACAAGTTTACTCCCATCCTCGAGCAAAAGCTGGCGGTGTATGGCTGTGAGATGGCCTTCCACAAGGTCTGCGACGATGACCCGGCGGGCATCACGGCCGCCATTCTGGAAGCAAAGGCCGCAGGCTGTGAGCTGATCTTTACCACCGGCGGCATGAGCGTGGACCCGGATGACCGCACCCCGCTGGCCATCAGGAACACCGGGGCTGAAATTATTACCTACGGTGCGCCGGTGCTGCCCGGTGCCATGTTCCTGGTCAGCTATCTGGACGGTGTGCCGGTCTGCGGTCTGCCCGGCTGTGTGATGTACGCCAAGCGCACCATTTTTGACCTGCTGCTGCCCCGCCTGCTGGCCGATGACCCCATTACCGCCGAGGATATCGCCCGTCTGGGCGAGGGCGGCCTCTGCCTGGGCTGCGCCGAGTGCCACTGGCCCAACTGCGGCTTCGGACACTGCTGAAACCCTCTCAGTCAAAGCCTTTCGGCTTTGCCAGCTCCCCCGCAGAGGGAGCTTAACTAAGGTGAAAAAATATGAGTGAAAATAATCTGACACATTTTGATGCCGCCGGAAACGCTGTGATGGTGGACGTGAGCGAAAAGCCCGTCACGGCCCGGGAGGCCACGGCCCACGGCATCATTACCATGAATGCGGATGCCTTTGCCGCTGTGGAAAGCGGTACCGTGAAAAAAGGCGATGTGCTGGGCGTGGCCCGGGTAGCCGGCATCATGGCCACCAAGCGCACCAGCGAGCTGATCCCCCTGTGCCACCCGCTGCCGCTGACCAAGGTGCAGATCGAGTTTGACCTGCTGCCCGAGCGCCGGGCTGTGGAAGCACGCTGCACGGTCAAGACCAGCGGCGTGACCGGCGTGGAGATGGAGGCCCTGACCGGCGTTTCCACCGCCCTGCTCACCATCTATGACATGTGTAAGGCCGTGGATAAGGGCATGGAGCTGGGCGAGATCCATCTGGTGGAAAAGACCGGCGGCAAGAGCGGACATTACATCCGGGCGGAGGGCGGCTATGTTTGATTCCAAGGGCCGCAAGATCCATTATCTCCGCCTTTCCGTGACCGACCTGTGCAACCTGCGCTGCCGCTACTGTATGCCGGATGGCGTGGACAAGCTGGAACGGGAGGATATCCTGACCTACGAAGAATTCCTGCGCCTTGCCGCCCTGTTTGCCCGGTGCGGGGTGGATACCGTGCGGGTCACCGGCGGCGAACCGCTGGTGCGCAAGGGCGTGGAGCAGCTGGTCAAGGGGCTGAAAGCCATCCCTGGCATCCGGAAGGTCACCATGACCACCAATGCCGTCCTGTTGGAGCAGCAGCTGCCCGCCCTGCTGGAGGCCGGGCTGGACAGCGTGAACATCAGTCTGGATACGCTGGACCCCGCTCTGTTTGCAAAGATCACGGCCCGGGATGAATTTGCCGCCGTGCAGGCGGGCATCCATGCCGCGCTGGAAAGCGGCATTCCGGTCAAGCTGAACTGCGTGCCCCAGGTGGGCGTGAACGAGGGCGAGCTGGAAGCGCTGGCCGCTCTGGCACAGGATAAGCCCCTGCAGGTGCGGTTCATCGAGATGATGCCCATCGGCTACGGGGCGGCCATGCCCTGTATCTCCGGCCCGGAGCTGCTGGCCCGCTTCCGCAGGCGCTGGCCGGAGCTGGCCCCGCTGCCCGGGGCAGCATGTGCCGCGCTGGGCGACGGCCCGGCGGTCTATTACACCGTGCCGGGCTGGAAAGGGGACATCGGCTTCATTGCCGCTGTCCACGGCAAGTTCTGCGCCTCCTGCAACCGGGTGCGGCTGACCAGCCAGGGTTTTCTGCGCCCCTGCCTTGCCAGTGAGGCCGGATGTGACCTGAAAGCCCTGCTGCGCAGTGGCGCGTCTGACGAAGAGCTGCTGACTGCTATCCGTACCACCATCTGGGAAAAGCCCCAGGAACATCATTTTGAATTGAAACAGGACATCCCCGCGACCCGGGGCATGTACCGAATTGGAGGATAAATTTATGGGAAAACTTCTGGCGATCTGCACCAGCCCCCAGCGGGGCACGGTCAAGACCGAAGTGGAAAGTGCACGCCTGACCCCGGAATGGGGTATTGAGACCGATGCCCACGGCGGGAACTGGCACCGTCAGGTCAGCCTGCTGAGTGCCGAAAAGATCGAGAACTTCCGCAAGAAGATCTGGGTGGACTACGGTGCCTTTGGCGAGAATCTGGTGGTGGAGGGCTACGATTTCCGCAATCTGCCCGTGACCAGCCGCTTTGCCATCGGGGACGTGGTGCTGGAAATGACCCAGATCGGCAAAGAGTGCCACAACGACTGCGTCATCAAGCAGAAGACCGGCGAGTGCATCATGCCCCGGGAGGGCGTGTTTGCCCGGGTGCTGCAGGGCGGCGAGATCCACGTGGGGGACGAGGTGACCCTGCTGCCTCCGCCGGAAAATCCGCCCCTGCGCGCTGCCGTCATCACCCTTTCCGACAAGGGCAGCCGGGGTGAGCGGGAGGACAAGAGCGGCCCCCTGATCGTGGAGATGCTCATCGCTGCAGGCTATCAGGTGGAGGAGACCATGATCCTGCCCGATGAGGCAAAGGCCCTGAAGGCACAGCTCATCCGGCTGGCCGATGGCCGTCAGGTCAACCTGATCCTGACCACCGGCGGCACCGGCTTTGCCCCCCGGGATATCACCCCGGAAGCCACCTATGCCGTAGCGGACCGTAACGCCCCCGGCATTGCTGAGGCCATGCGTTACCATAGCCTGAGCATCACCCCGCGCGGGATGCTCAGCCGTGCTGCCAGCGTGCTGCGGGGCAAGACCCTCATCGTCAACCTGCCCGGCAGCCCCAAGGCCGTGAAAGAGAATCTGGAGTACATCCTGCCCAGCCTGGAGCACGGGGTACGCATTGCCGCCGGGCTGGACGGCGAGTGCGCCCGCAAATAAGTCTGTTTCACCGCCGCGGCGTTGCTTTTGGTGCCGGACGTGAAAATAAAAGTACAACAAAAGCGTACCCACTGTAAGGAGCAAGACTATGAAAACTATGATCTCCCGCCGCGGCTTCCTGTGCGCTGCCGGCATCGCATCCGCATCTGCTGTTCTGACCGCCTGCGGCGGCTCCTCCAGCAGCACTGCATCTTCCACCGCATCCTTCGCTGCCGCCTCCTCTGAGGCTGCCTCCGGCGAGAGCGTGGAGCTGATCGTTTTTGCTGCCGCCTCCCTGACCGAGACCCTGAACGCCATTGCCGAGACCTACTCCGCAGAGAACCCCGGCGTGACCTTCAGCTTCAACTTTGACTCCTCCGGAACCCTCAAGACCCAGATCCAGGAGGGTGCGGACTGCGACCTGTTCATCTCCGCCGGTCAGAAGCAGATGAACCAGCTGGACAGCACCGCTTCCGCTGAGGTGAACACCGAGGGCCTGGACTTTGTGGATGCCGAAAGCCGTGTGGATCTGCTGGAGAACAAGGTCGTGCTCTGTGTACCCGAGGGCAGCGACAAGGGCATTGACAGCTTCGACAGCCTGGCCGAGCACCTGAAGGCAGAGGATATCCTGTTCTGCATGGGCAACAGTGATGTGCCCGTGGGTCAGTACACCCAGAAGATCCTGGCTTACTATGATCTGGATGAGGCAGCTCTGGCTGCTGCCGGTGTCATCACCTACGGCTCCAACGTCAAGGAAGTCACCACCCAGGTCAGCGAGGCCAGCGTGGATGCCGGTGTCGTTTACTGCACCGATGCGTACAGCGCCGGTCTGACCCCCGTGGACGAGGCCACCAAGGAAATGTGCGGCCAGGTCATCTATCCCGCCGCTGTGATGAAGAATGCCCTCCATACCGAGGCTGCCAAGGAGTTTCTGGCTTACCTGCGCACCGACAAGGCTGCGACCGTGTTCGAGAGCGTCGGCTTCACCGCACTGTAAGCATCCGCTGGGGGGATGGTATGGACTGGTATCCCTTATGGAACAGCCTGCGCATTGCGCTGATCAGCTGCGCGGCGGTGTTCTTTTCAGGCATCTTTGCGGCCTACTACATTGCAAAGCTCCCGCGCGTGCTCAAGGGCGTGCTGGATGTGGTGCTCACCCTGCCCATGGTGCTGCCGCCCACGGTCGTGGGATATTTCCTGCTGCTGCTGTTCGGCGCAAAAAGACCGCTGGGCATCTTTTTCATGGAACATTTCGGCGTGAAACTGGTGATGAACTGGTACAGCGCCATCTTTGCTTCCATCGTGGTGGCCTTTCCGCTGATGTACCGCACGGCCCGCGGTGCCTTTGAGAGTTTTGACGAAACGCTGGCCTGGTCGGCACAGACGCTGGGGCTTTCCAACACCTGGATCTTCTGGCGGGTGCGGATGCCCTGCTGCCGTCAGGGCATTCTGGCCGGTACGGTGCTGGCCTTTGCCCGTGCGCTGGGCGAATATGGTGCCACCAGCATGATCGCAGGCTACACGCCGGGCAAGACGGCCACCATTGCAACCACGGTCTACCAGCTCTGGCGCACCAACGATGAAGCCGGGGCCATGCAGTGGGTGCTGGTGGATATCGTTATCTCGGCGGTGGTGCTGCTGGCAGTCAACCTGCTGGAACGCAGGCAGAAGCAGGGAGGAAAGCGCACATGAGCCTGGAAGTAAATGTGACCAAGCGGTTTGATGGTTTTACCCTCCACGCTGCGTTCACGGCGGGGGACACGGCCACCGCCCTTCTGGGTGCGTCCGGCTGCGGCAAAAGCATGACCCTGCGCTGCATTGCAGGCATCGTCCGGCCGGACGAGGGGCGCATCGTGCTGGATGGCCGGGTGCTGTTCGACAGCGCTCAGGGCATCGACCTGCCGCCCCAGCAGCGCAATGTGGGTCTGCTGTTCCAGAACTACGCCCTGTTCCCCAACATGACCGTGGAGCAGAATATCCTCTGTGCCCTGAAAAAGGAAAAGGACCCTGCCGCCCGCAGGGCCGCCTGTGCCGAGGCATTGCGGGCCATGCGGCTGGAGGAACTGGCCAAGCGCCTGCCCGGCGCGCTTTCGGGCGGGCAGCAGCAGCGTGCCGCCCTGGCCCGCATCCTGGCGGCCAAACCCCGCATCCTGATGCTGGACGAGCCGTTCAGTGCGCTGGACAGCTACCTGCGCGAGGAGGTAGAAGGGGAAGTGGGCAGCCTGCTGGCCGGATTTGCGGGCACAGCCCTGCTGGTGACCCACAACCGGGACGAGGCCTACCGCCTGTGCAGGGAGATGATCGTGATGGACAGCGGCGAGGTGCTCCGGGTGGGCACGACCAAGGAGGTCTTTGCCGACCCCCGCACCCGTGCTGCCGCCCGCCTGACCGGCTGCAAGAACATCCTGCCCTGCACCCGGGTGGGGGAGCATACCGTTCATCTGGCGGGCTGGGAACAGCCGCTGACCGTGGCTCTGCCGGTGCCCGAGGGCTGCCGTGCCGTGGGCATCCGCGCCCATGACTTTGCGCCCTGCGCTCCCGGCACCCCCAACAGCCTGCCGGTGCAGGCTGTCTCCACCAGTGAGAATCCCTTTGACTGGAACATGATCTTCACCCTGCCCGGCGGTGAGGCCCGCCTGTGGTGGAAGGTGTCCAAGGAGACACTGGCGGCCCCGCCGCCAAAAGCGCCCGCCTGCCTTGCTGCCGCCCCGGAAAATATCATGCCGCTGGTCTGAGGCAAAAAATCGTTTTCTCCCTGCTCCCGAAATAGAAATACGGAGCAGGGAGAATTTTTTGAAAAAAGTACTTGACTTTATCAAGTAATGCGATTATACTAGACCTTGTCAAGTAAAGGAGATGCAAAGCGTGATCCAATCGACCATATCCTTCTACGCGATGGAGTTTTACAAGCGGTTCGCAGCCTACACCACCCAGCAGCTGCAGGAGTTCGGCCTGAGCTTTGGCATGATGTATTTTGTGATCTACGTGGGCAAACATCCCGGCTGCACCCCGGCTGAGATGACCAAAAACCTGCACCTGGACTGGGGCCACTGCCAGCGCAGCGTGATCAAGCTGGTGGAAGATGGCTTTATGACCCGGGAAAAGCAGGGCCGCAGTTATCATTTGGGGCTGACCCCGGCGGGTGAGAGAGCATTCCGGACCTGCCACCAGGTATTTTTCGATTGGGATGCACAAAATTTGAGCGGGCTGACCGAAGAGGAACAGCACCAGCTCCTGAGCCTGCTGCAAAAGGCAGCACGGACGAGGAAAGAGAGTGTGTAACATGTACGACACCATCCTGAGCCCCATTGATTACGGTGGATTGCAGCTGAAGAACCGCATCATCTTTGCCCCCACCACCTTCGGCCTTTCGGACGAGGAATATCTGGCGGAGATGGAGCGGCTGGCCAAGGGCGGCTGCGCCATGATTATCATCGGCGACGTGCCGGTGGCCAAGAGCCAGTTCGAGAAGTCTCTGTTTGACAAAAAGGGCTTTGCCTTCTATCAGCAGATCTGCGAGATCGCCCACAAATACGACTGCAAGGTCTGCGCCCAGCTCCACCAGACCGATACCGACATGATGTCCATCATCAAGTGCATCCCGGGGATGCTGATGAAAAAGATCACCCCCGACCAGCTGCGGGAGCGGATGAACGATGCCGTGGGCCCCTACATCACCAAGATGTCCCAGAAAAAGATCCATCAGATCATCGATGGCTTTGGCAAGGCCGCTGTACTGGCGAAGCAGGCTGGCTTTGACATGGTGCAGGTGCACGGCGACCGGATGTGCGGCAGCTTCTCTTCCGCCATCTTCAACCACCGCACCGATGAATACGGCGGCAGTGCCGAGCGCCGCGCCCGCTTTGCCGTGGAAGCTGTCAAGGCAGTGCACGCCGCTGTGCCCGGCATGGCCATTGACTACAAGCTGGCTGTCCGGCAGGAGAACCCCCATTACGGCAACGCCGGTGTGGTGGAGGAGGAACTGGCCGTGTTCGTGCCCCTGCTGGTGCAGGCAGGCGTGACCAGCTTCCATGTGACACTGGCCAACCACTCTGCGCTGGAAAACACCATCCCGTCGGCCAGCCACCCCGAGTTCAAGGAGACCGGCTGCTTCCTCAAGTTCTGCGATGAGGTGCGCCGGTATACCAGCGTGCCGCTCTGCGGTGTGGGCGGCCTGAACGACCCTGATTTTGTGGAGCAGCAGCTTGCCAGCGGCCGCATCCAGTGCGCGGCAATGTGCCGCCAGCTGCTGGCCGACCCCAACTGGGTCAACAAACTGCAGAGCGGCAATGCGGCAAAGATCCACCGCTGTGTCCGCTGCAACAAAAAGTGCCTGGGCGGCCTGATCGCCCATCAGGGCACCCGCTGTGTCTATGATGCCCTGAACGCAAAAGAACAGGGCAGCATCTGATATCAAAGAGAATAAAGGAGAATGACCATGAGCTACGCCATCGTTTTCAGCAGCAAGACCGGCAACACCCGCCTGCTGGCCGACACCCTTCGCGCAAGCTTGCCCCAGAATGAGTGCACCTACTTCGGAGCACCGGCCCCGGAGGCACTGGAGGCTGAGACCCTTTACATCGGCTTCTGGACGGACAAGGGCCATGCCGATGACACCCTCACCGCCTTTTTGCAGACCCTGAAGGGGAAGCGGGTCTTTTTGTTCGGCACCGCAGGTTTTGGCGGCAGTGCGGAATATTTCGAGCAGATCCTGGCGGCGGTGCAGAAATCGCTGGATGAGAGCAACACGGTCATTGGAACTTATATGTGCCAGGGCAAGATGCCCATGACTGTGCGCCAGCAGTACGAAAAGATGCTGCAGCAGCCCAACCATGCACCCAACCTCGAGATGCTGATCGAGAACTTTGATAAGGCACTGGCTCACCCGGATGCCGCAGACCTCGACCAGCTGCGCAAAAAGGCGGCAGAGGTGCAGGCATAACGGAAGAACTCTTCAAAAAAGAAGATTTTTTGAGAAAGCTGCTCCAAAACAGTTGACAGGTTCTGTCCGATGTGGTAGGATAGCGTCGAGGAAATGGAAACGGCTCCTCAAGGTGAATTGAATATTCTCGGCAAAACAGTCGAAAGGCTGTGACGCAAAGCTACAGGGCCTGTAAAATGGCAGCCAGCTGCTTCTCAAAGAAATCTTTCTTTGGGCGACCTGCTTAGATTTTCTAGGTGTTGTTTTGCTGAGTGTATTGCAGAACAACACCTTTTTTCGTTCTCAAATTTCTTCCCAAAAGAAGAAAGGCACGCAAAACTGAATATCCTCGGCAAAGCAGTCGAAAGGCTGTGACGCAAAGCTATAGGGCCTGTAAAATGGCAGCCAGTTGCTTCTCATCACCTGAGGGTCTCCACAGCGGAGAATGGGTGTTGAGTGACCTTCATCTGAAGCATCAGGTGTCGATTGCCGAGTATACCAGCAATCGACACCTTCTTTCATGGGGCAACACAAAAGAGGTTCAACACCATGCGTAACGCTTCGATGAAAGTCCTGAAGAATCTGGTCTGCTGCGCCGCATTCATCTGCCTGATGTTTGTTCTGGCAATGCCCGCACACGCAGCTTCCAAGGCCGATGAGCTGCTGCAGCTCGTCAACGCAGAGCGTGCACAGGCTGGTGTGGCTCCTCTGAGCATGGGCAGCAGCGCACTGAATGCCGCTGCACAGGCCCGTGCAAAAGAACTTACCGTCAATTACTCCTACAACCGCCCCAATGGCAGCCGCGAGTTCACCATCCTGCCGGAGTACGGCGTGTCTGATACCGCTACCGGCGAGAATGCCGCCTGGGGCGAGACCACGCCCGAAAAGGTCGTTGCAGACTGGATGGCTTCGGAAGGCCACCGTGTCAATATCATGGACCCCGCCGCCAAGTATATGTGCCTTGGCTACAACTACGATGCCAATTCTCAGTGGGGCCACAACTGGATCCAGATCTTCGCAAAGTAAGCGGAGGACTTCCATTGAGCGTTGTACGATGAAATAAAACAGAGCAAAAAGAGATGCACCCCGCCTTCCTGATTCAGGTTCAGGGAGCGGGGTGCATCTCTTTTGCTTTTTTATTCTGCTGCCATCTCAGCCACATCCTCGGGGCTGAAATCGCCCAAGGGCAGGATGAGCCGGCCCAGCGTTTCCTGCGGCAGGGCAGCAAGCCGGGCACTCTCGTCCGCAATTTCGGCAGGGCAGAGAACGTGCACGCCGTCCGCACCGGTCTCTACCCGGGCGCGGTGGCCGGTGGCAATGTACTGGATGCCCAGCCGGTCAGCCGCCGCCAGCAGGGCGGGGAAGCGCAGGTCGGCCGGGGCAGCGGTCTCCTCAGCCAGCTGGCTGGCCAGTTCGCTGGCATTCAGGGTGATGCACTCGATGCCCAGAGCCTTGGCGGCTTCCTTGGCGGCATCCACAACGGGGTCATCGGTGCACAGACGCACCACAGCGCCCATCACCGCAAAGCCCTGCTGCTGTAAAATGCGGACAGCTGCTTTGCAGCCCGTGCCGCCGCACAGGCCCACCAGCACCTTGTCCTGCTGTTCATAGGTATCGAACCCGCTGCCGGGCAGAAATGTATCGCTCATCGTCCCTGTCTCCCTCCGTGTGCCTGACTTTGTGCCACGGCCAGCTGGTCGCAGCGTTCGTTTTCCGGGTGGCCTGCATGGCCCTTGACCCAGACATAAGTGATCTTGTGCCGGGCTTCCTGCTCCAATGCCTGTTCCCACAGGTCGGGGTTCAGGGCAGGGGAGCCGTCGGACTTTTTCCAGCCTCGGCGCTTCCAGCCCCTGGCCCAGCCCTTTTCCAGCCCGTTGATGACGTACTGGCTGTCAGAACACAGCCGCACCTCACAGGGCTCCTTGAGCTGGCGCAGGGCCTCGATAAAGGCGGTCAGCTCCATCCGGTTGTTGGTGGTGGAAGCATCGCCGCCGCTGAGCTCTTTTTCGTAGACCTTGCCGTTGAAGCGGTAGCGCAGCACTGCGCCCCAGCCGCCCGGGCCGGGGTTGCCGCTGCACGCGCCATCGGTGTAAACTTCGACTTGTTTCATCTGTTTCTCCCGGAACTTGAATTTTTGGATACCTCTATTTAGAGCTATTTTTCCGGTTCTGTCAAGAGGAAAACGTATCATCCCCGGCTTTTCCGGCAAAGCTTTGAATTGACAAAGTGGACAAGAAATACTATACTGTTTGTAACAAAATGCGTATAGGGGCGCACCGGTGCGGTGTGTCCGGCCGGAACAGGGCAGTGCCGCGGTCGCATCGAACAGATGGACTGACAGGGCAGAAATTACTCCGTTCCGGCCATCCCAGTGCCGAAAACAGGCATGGAAGCGAAAAATTCTATACGATGGTTTCGATGGGAGCGGCGGTGCGCTTGCTGCTCCTTCACAGCAGACAGGCCGCTCGCAAAGGGGTGTGCCTGCGTTTTGTAATTGATTTTGGAGGTACCGCATGGCACAGGTCAAAGAACAGAACCCGGCTCAGGCTCAGAACAATCCGAACAGAAACAGTGAATCCGGCGGGGAAAAACGTACCCGCACCCGCCGCCCTTATTATAACCGGCGGCCCCGCCGCGCACAGCAGCCCAAGGAGGCCGCTGTGCCCATCCACATCTACCCGCTGGGCGGTCTGGGTGAAGTGGGCAAGAACATGACCGTGTATGAGTGCAACGGGGATATGATCATTGTGGACTGCGGCCTTGTATTCCCGGACAGTGAGATGTACGGCGTGGACATGGTCATCCCCGACTTTACCTTTGTGGTGCAGAATAAGGACAAGATCAAGGGCCTGCTCATCACCCACGGCCACGAAGACCACATCGGCAGCATTCCCTATCTGCTGCAGAAGTTTGATCTGCCCATCTACGGCACCCGGCTGACCTGCGGCCTCATCCGGAACAAGCTGGAGGAGTTTGGCCTGGCGGGCAAGACCAAGTTCGTGGAGATCACCCCCAAGCAGAAGATCAAGCTGGGCTGCTTTACCGTGGAGCCCATCCATGTCAACCACTCCATCCCCGATTCCGTGGCCTTTGCCATTGACAGCCCCGCCGGAACGATCATCCAGACCGGCGACTTCAAGATCGATTATACCCCGCTGGCCTGCGGCGTGACCGACCTGACCACCCTTTCGGAGTATGGCCAGAAGGGTGTACTGGCCCTGCTGAGCGATTCCACCAACGCCGAGCGCCCGGGCTTTACCGCCACGGAGCAGAAGGTGGCCGCCGGTGTCCGCAACCTGTTTGCCCGTGCCCGGAACAAGCGTATCATCATTGCGACCTTTGCGTCCAATATCTACCGCGTCCAGCAGATCATCGATCTGGCCGTGGAGGATGGCCGCAAGGTGGCGTTCAGCGGCCGCAGCATGGTCAATAACACTGCCATGGCGCAGGAGCTGGGTTATATGCACATCCCCGAGGGCACCCTTATCAGTGTGGATGAGCTGAACCAGTACCCGCCGGAGCAGGTGGTGCTGATCACCACCGGCAGCCAGGGCGAACCCCTGAGCGCACTGTCCCGCATGGCCTCCTGCAGCCACCGTCAGGTGCGTGTGGGCCCCGGCGACTTCATCATCATCTCCGCCAACCCCATCCCCGGCAACGAGAAGAGCGTGACCAAGATCGTCAACGGTCTGCTCCTGCTGGGCGCAGAGGTCATCTACGAGAGTATGTATGATGTGCACGTTTCCGGCCACGCCTGTCAGGAGGAGCAGAAGCTGATGCTCACCCTGACCAGACCCAAGTATTTCCTGCCCGTGCACGGCGAGTACAAGCAGCTGAAAAAGCACGCCCTGACCGCCGCGTCTCTGGGCATTCCCACCAGCAACATCCTCATTGCCGAGAACGGCTCCAACGTTATCCTGAGCCGGGACGAGATCAAGCTGGGCGAGCCTGTTACCGCCGGTGCCGTGATGGTGGACGGCCTGGGCGTGGGCGATGTGGGCAATGTGGTCCTGCGTGACCGCAAGCATCTCTCTGAGGACGGTCTGGTCATCATTGTGGCCACCGTGGACAGCAAGACCGGCAAGGTGCTGGCGGGGCCTGACCTTGTGAGCCGCGGCTTTGTCTATGTGCGCGAGAACGAGAGCCTGATGGACGGGGCCCAGAGCATTGTGGAAAACGCGCTGGATCGCTGCGTGGAAGAGCATGTGCGCGACTGGAACAGCGTCAAGACCCGGGTGCGTGAGGCGCTGAGCAGCTATATCTACCGCCGCACCAAGCGCAGCCCGATGATCCTCCCCATTCTGATGGAGGTATAAGCCGGAAGCCGCCCCGCCGGGGCAGGTAGACCAGGAGGCAGAAGATTCCATGAAACAAAAACCGAGATGGACGTTGGAAATGCTGATCGCCGCGCTGGCAGTGCTGTGTGCACTGCTGACGCTGGCGCTTCTGGTGCAGCGGCCCGCGGGCTGGCCTGCGCTGGCAGTGCTGGTGGTGCTGTGGGGCATCGGCATCTGCGTTTTCCGGTATCAGCTGCGGCGCTGGACCGCCAAGTGGGTGGCTGGCGGCAGCTTTGAAAATTCCAGGACCCAATACAGCCTGGAATCCCTCTCTCAGCCGGCGGCTCTGCTTTCTGGCGAGACGGTGCTGTGGTATAACAGCCGCTTCCGCACGGCGCTGCTGGGCGGCGAGGACCGGCTTGCAGGCAGGGCACAGAAGCTGCTGCCCGGCCTGGACACCGCACAGGCCCGCACCCCGGAGGGGCAGCAGCTCAATCTGGCCGACGGTGTGTGGAATGTGCACAGCAGTACCGTGCCGGGCGGCAGCGAGAGCATGACGCTGCTTGTGTTCAATGAGGAGACTGCCCTGCGCAGGATCGAAACGGAGTACAAGGCCAGCCGCCCGGGTTACATGGTGTTCCTGGTGGACGGCTACGACGATGTGTTCAGCGATATGCTGGACAGCGAGCGTGCCCGCCTGCTGGAGGGCATCAACCGGGTGCTGGAAGATATGATCGGCCGGGGCACAGGCTTTCTGCGCCGCGTTGCCAGCGGCCGCTATATCGCCGTGGTGGAAGAACGCCATCTGGAGCAGTATGCCCAGCGCGGCTACGATGTGCTGGATAAGATCCGTGCTCTGGACCCCAGCGTGAACCTGTCCATCTCCATTGGCATCGGGCGCGGGGCCAAGACCCTGCGGGAAGCCCAGGATATGGCTGTGCAGGCGCTGGATATGGCGCAGGGCCGCGGCGGCGATCAGGCCGCTGAGATGACCCCGGACGGCTTCACCTTTTACGGCGGCGTGAGCCACGGCGTGGAAAAGCGCAGCAAGGTGCGCAGCCGCATCGTGGCCGACCAGCTGGTCAGGCTTGTCAAGGAGGCGGATCATGTGGTCATCATGGGCCACCGGATGAGCGATCTGGATGCCATCGGCGCTGCCGAGGGCGTGCTGCGCATCTGCAAGATCTGCGATGTCCCGGCGGTGATCGCCGTCAGGCGGGATGCCACACTGGCGGGCAGCCTGATCGATGCCCTGTGCCGGGCCGGGCAGGCAGATGATTTCATCGACCCCAAGGGGGCTTTGCCCATTATCTCCAAGAAAACGCTCTGTGTGGTGGTGGATACATACCAGCTGGGCCTTGTGGAAAGTAAGGAGATCCTGGAAAGGTGCGGCAAGGTGGCTGTCATCGACCACCACCGCAAGGGTGTGGGCTTCATCGAGCATGCAGACCTTGTCTGCCACGAGCCCTATTCCTCCTCGGCCAGTGAGCTGGTCACGGAACTTTTGCAGTATGTAGGCGACCGGGACGACAAGCCCAGCCGGGTGGAGGCAGAGGGTCTGCTCTCGGGCATTATGCTGGATACCCGGGACTTCACCCTGCACACCGGTGTGCGCACGTTTGAAGCTGCCGCCGCTCTGCGCCGCTACGGTGCGGAGACGGAGCGGGTGCGCCAGCTCTTTGATGTGACCATGGTGGAGTACAACGCCAAGGCAGACCTTGTGGAGGCTGCCCAGATGTACCGCAACTGTGCCATTTCCGTCAGCGGCGAGGTGCCCCCCGAGGCCCGTGTGGCCATTGCGCAGGCAGCCAACGACCTGCTGACCATCCAGAATGTGGAGGCCAGCTTTGTGGCCGTGCAGGTGGGGAGCGGCGTGAATATTTCCGCCCGCAGTCTGGGGGCGGTCAATGTTCAGGTCATCATGGAAAGTCTGGGCGGCGGCGGCCACCAGACCATGGCGGCGGCCCAGCTCAAGCATATTACCCCCGAGGCAGCCCGGGCACGCATCCAGACCGCCATCGACCAGTACCGTGAGAGCCAGAAGAAGCCGCTCTCCAAAAATGAACCTGAATCCAGAAAAAAGGAGAAGCAGGGATGAACCATTACGATTATCTCATCGTAGGCGCAGGCCTTTACGGTGCGGTGTTCGCCCAGGAAGCAAAAAAGGCGGGCAAAACATGCCTTGTGATTGATAAGCGCGGCCACATTGCCGGGAATATCTATACCGAGGAAGTGGAGGGCATACAGGTCCACCGCTATGGGGCCCACATCTTCCACACCAGCAGCAAGGCAGTGTGGCAGTATGTGAACCAGTTTGCGGAGTTCAACCGCTACACCAACAGTCCCGTTGCCAACTATCACGGCGAGATCTACAATCTGCCCTTCAATATGAACACCTTCAATAAGATGTGGGGTGTGGTGACCCCCGCCGAGGCCAAGGCAAAGATCGAGGAGCAGAAGCGGGAAGCGGGCATCACCGACCCGAAAAATCTTGAGGAGCAGGCCATCAGTCTGGTGGGCACGGACATTTACGAAAAGCTCATCAAAGGCTACACCGGCAAGCAGTGGGGCCGCCCCTGCACCGAACTGCCGGCTTTCATCATCAAACGCCTGCCGGTTCGCTTTACCTACGACAACAACTATTTCAACGCGCTGTATCAGGGCATCCCCGATGGCGGCTATACCGCCATGGTGGAAAAGATGCTGGAGGGCATCGAGGTGCGGCTGAATGTGGATTATCTGGCCGACCGGGAGAACCTGAACGCACTGGCCGACAAGGTGGTCTATACCGGCCCGGTGGATGCCTACTTCGGCTGCCGTCTGGGCGCGCTGCAGTACCGCAGCGTCCGCTTTGAGACCGAGGTGCTGGATACCGACAACTATCAGGGCAACGCGGTGGTGAACTATACCGATGCGGAAACGCCCTATACCCGGATCATCGAGCACAAGCATTTTGCATTCGGCACCCAGCCCAAAACGGTGATCAGCCGGGAGTACAGCACCGAGTGGCATCAGGGCGATGAGCCCTATTACCCCGTCAACGATGAAAAGAATGGTGCGCTTTACGCAAAATACAAAGCACTTGCCGATGCCGAGACAAAGGTCATTTTTGGCGGCCGGCTGGGCGAGTACAAGTATTATGATATGGATAAGGTGATCGAGGCAGCATTGGATGCGGCGGCACGGGAGCTGGGGTAACCCCACCGTCATCGAAGGCGTTGACGCAACGGTCTGAATGCTGTATACTAACCATAGAAATCCACCGGTTCCCCGGTGAGAAGTGAGGGATAACACCATGAAAGTGATTCTGAAGCAGGACGTAAAGGGCATTGGCAAGAAGGATGAGATCCATGAGGTCTCCGACGGCTACGCCCGCAACTTTCTGTTCCCGCGCAAGCTGGCCGCTGTGGCCGATGCTTCTGCGGTGAATATCGCACGCGGCAAGGAGGCCGCTGCGGATTTCCACGAGGCTGAAACTGTGGCCGCCGCACAGGCTGTGGCCGCAAAGATCGAGGGCAAGACCGTGACCATCAAGGCCAAGGGCGGCGCATCCGGCCGCCTGCACGGCAAGGTCACCGGCAAGGAAGTTGCCGAGGCTCTGGCCCAGCTGGCCGGTTCTCCCATTGATAAAAAGAAGATCGAGCTGGAGACCAAGGACATCAAGGATGCCGGTGTGTTCAACGCAAAGGTGCGCCTGTATGTCGGTGTCGTGGCTTCCTTCAAGATCATGGTGGAAGTAGAACAGGCCTGATTGAAATGCCATCTGCGCCCCCTGCCTTCAGGGGGCGTTTTTGGCGTTTTGGGAAGCTGGCCCAGTATGGAGGGGGATGAACCATGCCCAACGAACAACGACATTATTCCAATGAACTGAATCTGGAGAGCGTGGGCATCAATCTGCCCTACAATATGCAGGCCGAGCAGAGCGTGCTGGGCGCGGTGCTGCTCAAGCCCGAGACATTGACCGATCTGGTGGAGATCATCCGGCCGGAAATGTTCTACACCCGGCAGAACGCCCAGATCTATTCTGAGATGCTGCGTCTGTTTACGGCGGACCAGACCATCGACTTTGTCACCCTGCTGGATGCCGTCATCTCCGATGGCGTGTTTCCCAGTGCGGACGAGGCAAAAGTCTATCTGACCGGTCTGGCTGAGACAGTGCCCAGCATCTCCAATGTGAAGGCATACGCCCAGATCGTGCAGGAAAAGTATCTGGTGCGCCAGCTGATGGGCGTTGCCAAGGACATTCTGCAGGACGCGGGCGATGAGCCGGACGCTGACCTGCTGCTGGAAAACGCCGAGCAGCGCATCTACGAGATCCGCTCCGGGCGGGATTCCAGCGCGTTGACCCCGCTTTCCTCCAGCATGGTGGAGACGCTGACCAACCTGCAGAAGATCAGCGGCCCGGATGCCGACAAGTACAAGGGCATCCCCACCGG
>OJQO01000421.1_pt1 | contig 18925 bp, 9 predicted proteins | sample 1598931 | NCBI WGS metagenome assembly OJQO01 (sample SAMN03922515, study PRJEB24848) | human gut metagenome | isolation source: stool sample | host: Homo sapiens | place: Germany | collected 2010-02 | reverse complement strand
TGAAGGTTTTGAGCAGCTGGAGACCTGCGGAGGCGTCGGCGTGCGCCGTAGCCTCGGCTTCGATCAGGTACATCTCCTCGACGCGCATCATCGGAATATCGGTAACATTGCCGACGGAATAGGTCGCCGTCTCGCCTTCGGCGGGATGGAATTTCAGGTTCGCATAGGCCGGGAGGTTGGCGAACTGCGCCGCCGTCAGGTTGGTAATGTCGCTGTAATCGGCATATTTGGCATCAGGCCCCACGAACGCGCGCTTGCGCCAGTCGGTGTCGGATATTTCGTTGTAGAAATTGCTGGTAACGCCTTCGAAAACGTATTTGCCGCCATACCCCCACGTAGCCTCGCTCGAACGCCATGCCGCGAAATTCACGAGGTTGGCGATGCCTTCGGTAGACTGCGGGAGGTACCACATCCACGAATTGTTGGCTTTGTTGAAGCCCGTTTTGGGGTTCAGCCACTCCGCTTCGGTCATGATCGTGCATTTCGAGGCGTCGATGGCCTTGCGGGCATACGTCGCGGCGTCGGCATACTTCGACGAATCGAAGCCGCCCAGCCAGAGGTAAGCGCGCGCCTTGATGCCGTAGACCACGGCCAGACTCGGATTGGTCTTCGACGAAGAGGTGTAGTTGGCCAGCAGCGCCTCGGCGTCGTCGAGGTCCCTGAGGATGAATTCGAACATCGCCTCGCGCGTCACGCGCGGATTGTTGCGGGCCATATCCTCGGTGGTGTTCTCGTCCACGATCGGGACGGTCAGCCCCTTGACGCCCGAAACGTCGGTGTACTTGTTGTCGAGCGGATCGTACAGCCGGGCCAGATCCAGATAGAGCTGGGCACGATAAGCTTTGGCGAAGCCCAGATAGCTTTTCTGCGCGTCGGAAAGTTCCACGCCTGCCAGCAGGCCGACCACGTCGTTGCTCGATTTGATGAACGTATAGTAGCAGTTCCACGGGAAGCGGCATACGGTCTGCGTCGGACCGATCAGAATGCCCGACTGCCAGTAGGTGAACCAGTCATATCCCGAACCTTCGTCGCCGGAGGAGCATATCACGTCGCCCGTGGCGGCGTCCGTAGCGCACATCATGCCCGGATAGCCGAAGTCGAAGCCGTAGTTGTTCGTCCTGCCGTACACCGAATAGGGGTAAGTCATGTTGACGGGGATGGCATTGACGATGGCCTCCACCGCAGTCGGCGAATCGCTGACCTGTCCGGAAGTCGCGCTGTCGGTGGGGAAGGTCTCTTTGATACAGCCCGTGAGCGCCATGGAGCAGACAAGGGCGAGTGTCGTTGTTTTCAATATGTTTTTCATTTCAATCCCTGTTTTATCCGTTAGATTAGAACTGTACGGTTACACCGCCCGAAATAGTGCGGATCGGCGAGTAGTTGGAGAAGTTGGTCGCTCCCGTGAACGAATAACGCGGGTCAAGTCCCTGACGCTTCGACCAGTAGACCACGTTGTCGCAGGCCAGATAGACGCGCAGTTTCTGTACGCCGAATTTCTGGGTGATCTTCGACGGCAGCGTATAGCCGACGTTGATGTTCGAGATGTTCAGGTAGCTCGCGTCGGTCAGGAAACGGTCGGAGACGCTCGTCGTATACTGGTCGCCGTATTGCAGACGGGGAATGTCCGAGCCTTTGTTTTCGGGCGTCCACGCCTTGAGGATGTCCTTGTGGTAGTTGGTGCCGACGGTGGTTCCGTAGGGCGACGACATGAAGCTGGCGTAACCCGAATCGTAGACCTTGCCGCCGATCTGGTAGTTGAACGAGATCGAGAAATCGACGCCGTAGGCCGAAACCGAGGTCGAGAAGCCGCCGTATACCGAAGGAATCGCGCTGTCGTGCAGGTAGCGGGTCGCGGAGGTGTAGTCCGAAGTCTTGGTCCGGGTGATCTTGCCGTCGTCGCCCTTCACGTCCTTGTACCAGAGCGAAGCGCCCGTTTCGGGATCGACGCCGGCGTAGGAACGCAGGTAATAGGTGTAGAGCGGCAGCCCTTCGCCGACGAAATAACTGCCGTCGATATAGCCTTTGTAGCCCTCCACGGTCGTGGATTTGTGTTCGGGAGCCAGATAGGTGACCTCATTCTTCACATGGGTCAGGTTCAGGTTGAAGCTCCACAATACGTTTTTCGTGCGGATCAGGTCGGCGTTCAGCTCCACCTCGACGCCGCGGTTGACCATGTCGCCCACGTTGGCGTAATAGGACGAGTAACCCAGCGACGAAGGAACCGAGAATGCGAAGAGCATGTCCGAAGTCTTGCGGTTGAAGAAATCGACGCTTCCGCTCAGGCGGTTGTTCCAGAAACCGAACTCCGTACCGATGTTCAGGTTGGTGTTGGTCTCCCACGTAATGTTGGGATTGCCTTTCTGCCCGAAGAGCACGGCGATTTCGCCGTTGTTGTTCTCGATCGAATAGGTGTCGGTGTAGAGGTAGTTGCCGATGTTGTCGTTGCCCTGCGAACCGTAAGATGCCTTGAGTTTCAGCATGTTCACCCAAGGAGCGTCGAACCAGTTCTCCTGATTGAGGAGCCACGCGGCGCCTACCGACCAGAAGTTGCCCCAGCGGTGGTCGGGGTGGAAGCGCGACGATGCGTCGCGGCGGTACGAACCGCTCACGAAGTAGCGGCCCGCATAGTCGTACTGAGCGCGCATGAAGTAACCCTCCGAGTTGTAGTCGTCGATGTAGGAGTGGGCGCCCGCGCCGTCAACGACGGCTCCGCCAAGCTCCTCGTTGTCATAGGAGAAGAGTTTCGACTTGGTGCCGCTCAGGTAGTAATATTTTTTCTGATAGTACTCGTGACCGACCATCAGCCCCACGTTGTGCTTGCCGAAGGTCTCGTTGTAGTTCAGAATCTGCTGAAGGTTGTAGGCGATGTCGCGGGTGTGGTACTTCGAAATCGTACCGCCCGCCTCGGCGAACTGACCGTAATACTGGTTGTTGAGATAAGTCGTGCGGGTTTCGTCGATGTTGGTGCTGCCGTTTACCGTCAGCTTCAGCCCCTTGTAAAGCGAGATGTCCACGAAGCCGCTGCCCGAAAAGGCGTTGCCCTCGGCTTTCTTCTTGTTGAGCCAGCTGGTCTGCAGTCCGTTGGCGCCGGGCAGCAGCGGACGGGTCAGGCCCGCATTGCCCTTGTCGCCGTAGTCGTACATCTGATAGCCGTTGTCGTCCACCATGATGCGGCCCGAACCGTCGCGGATGTATACCGGGTAGATCGGGGGCATCTGCGACGAGAATGCGAAGATATTGGCCGTCGAGGAATCCGATCCTTCGTTCGAGTTGCCGTTGCTGCTGCTGAAGTGCGCATACGACATGTTGCCGCCGACCTTCAGCCACTTCTTGGCCTGATAATCGGCCTTCAGACGCGCGGTGTAGCGCTCCAGCGCCGAGCTTTTGATAATACCCGTATTGTCCAGATAACCGAGCGAAGCGTAGAACGAGCTGCGCTCCGTCGCACCGGAGATGTTCACGTTGTATTCCTGACGGAACGCCGACTGGTAAGCCTCGTCGATCCAGTCGTCGGGCGTCAGCCAATACTCCTGTCCGTTGTAGATGATCTTGCGGCCCAGCGTCGCGTTCGGATTCAGCTTGCCGTTGGTGCCGATCAGCGCCTGCCCTTCGGGAACCGTATAGACGTTGTATCCCAGACCGCCCGTGCCGTTGGAAGTCAGGCCGCTGCTGGCCAGCGCATAGGCTTTCGCCGCCGGATTGGTCTGCGCATAATAGCCGTAGAGCGCCTTGAAATGCGTCTCGTAATACTGCGCGGGCGAGGTGATCACGTCGTACTCCTCCAGCGCTTTCGAGTTTACGCCCCACTTGGCGTCGATCGTCACGACGGCGTCGCCCGACTTCGCCTTTTTGGTGGTGACCATAATCACGCCGTTGGCGCCGCGGGCGCCGTACAGAGCATTCGAAGCGGCGTCCTTGAGTACGGTCATCGACTCGATGTCGTTCGTGTTCAGGTTGTTCAGGTCGCCTTCATAGGGCATGCCGTCCACAATCCAGAGCGGCTCCTTGCCGGCGTTGATCGAACCGAAGCCGCGGACGCGGATCGAGGGGGTCGTGCCGAGGTCTCCCGACGTGCTGGAGGTCTGCACACCCGCCACGCGGCCGATCAGCGCCGTCGCCACGTTGGAAGTCTGCACCTTGGCAATCTCATCCGACTTTATGACGGCGGCCGAACCGGTGAAAGCCTCTTTCTTAGCCGTACCGAAAGCCACGACGATCACGTCGTCGATCGCTTGCGCATCCTCCTTCATCGTGACGTTGATCCGGGTTTTTCCGGCGATAGGCAACTGCTGCGGCTCAAAACCGACAAACGTCACCACGAGCGTGCCGTTCGCCGGAGCCGAAAGCGTATACTCGCCGGCCGTGTTGGTCGTGGTCCCCAGAGAGGTCCCATCCACAATGACGGTCGCGCCTGCAACCGGATGTCCGTTTGCATCGGAAACTGTACCGGAGATCTGCCTATTCTGGGCCGTGGCATATGCCAAGAACACGAATACGGCAATTAACGATAGTACAATTTTTCTTACCATAAGCGTTAATTTTAATTAATTTTAAAATAAAAAGTCAACTGCCCGCGTTAGTATAATGTAAATTGTTCATAATCAATACGCGAGGCCCGTCTCCGGCCAAATCTGCCAATTGCAGTCTAATTAATTGATAACCAAACGTCTGTCTCACAACAGGACGTTGTATCGGTTGCACATCTGTTACTACAGCGTAACCCTTCCGAATACGACAACAAGGGGAAAATAAGCTATTTAGACTCAATCCTGCGTCATATGGTTGTTACTTAATCATTACCTTTAAAGCGGTTTGTGTATTGTATAGGTTAATGAAAAAGGTTGTTAAAAACAATGAGAAACACGTTCAAGGTTCTATTCTACATCAAGAAGAATGCGCCTCTGCGGAACGGTTGGGCCCCGATCATGGGACGCATCACGATCAACGGACAGCGGACGCAATTTTCCACACGGCTCTCGGTCACTCCCGCCAGTTGGGACACCGCACAGGGGCGGGTCTGCGGACGGAGCAACATGGCCGTCCAAATCAACGAAAAGCTGGCCAATATCCGATTTCACATCGAGAGATGCTACAACAAGCTCTTTTACGAGCAGGCCTTCGTTACTCCGGTGATGGTCAAAGAGATGTATTTCGGCGGCAATCACAAGCAGGAGACCGTGGTCGCCTTCTTCAAGCAGCACAACGACGAATTCAAACGCATGGTCGGCGTCAGCCGCAGCATGACCACATATTATAAATATAGGTGTGTATGCCGGCATCTGGCGGATTTCGTCTGGGACAAGTACAACCGGAAGGATTTAATGTTCAAGGAACTCAACCGCGAATTCCTTACGGGCTTTCATTCCTACATAGCGCAGGAGTGCGCCCATAAGAAAAACACCACGTGGATCTACATGATCGCCCTCAAACACATCCTGATGCTGGCCCGCAGCAAAGGCTATATGAACAAGGATCTGTTTGCAAATTACAAATTACAAAGCGAATTCGTAACGCGCAATTACCTCTCCATGAGCGAGATCAACAAACTGATGCAGTACGAGGGCGACACTCCCACCTTACAACTTATCCGGGATGCCTTTCTGTTCAGCTGTTTCACCGGCTTGTCTTATATCGACATGAAGGACCTTACGCTGGAAAATATCCAGCAGGTGAATAAACAGTTGTGGATCAGTACGACGCGCCGCAAAACGGGTTCCGAAGTAAACGTCCGGCTGTTCGAAGTGCCTTACAACATTCTGCTCAAACACAGGCCAATGACCCGGACCAAGCGAATCTTCGACCTTCCGAGCAACGGCTGGTGCAATGCCTGTCTCGACAAAATCATGTCCGAAATAGGCATTATGAAACAGATTACATTCCATTCGGCCCGCCATACCTTCGCCACGACGATCACCCTGTCGCAGGGCGTAGCTATCGAGACGATCAGCAAGCTACTGGGACATAGAAACATACGAACTACGCAGATTTATGCCACCATTACGCACTCGCAGCTCGACGGCGAAATGGAACGTCTGTCGAAGCGAATCAACTCCCTTTACCGCAATTTGCTTCCTCCGGATGCACCCGAAGCCGGCACAAAGCTCATCTAAGCGCCGTCATCCGCCCCTTGCGCCCCTTCCCGGAGGGAAAATCACCGGAAATCACCGAAAAGACCGAAAACCGGCGGTTACAATCTGTAACCAGCCCGACACTTTGCCGGGAAAACTGTAAGTGGCGGACATTAATCCGCAGAATATGTGTAATAGTAGTAAATTATTTTAAAAATTTATTTGTATATGAATCGCCAAACGTTTATCTTTGCTAGTGAACTTTTTATTTTAAAAAATTAACTAATAGATTAACGCTTATGGTAAAAAAAATCCTACTATCGTTAATTGGAGTACTTGTGTTTGCAGCGGGGGCATTCGCCCAAGCCAAACAAGTGCGCGGTAGTGTCGTTGATGAAAACGGAGCGGCCGTGATCGGCGCTTCGGTTATCGTCAAAGGTACGACCATCGGTGTATCCACCGATCAGCAGGGATTTTTCGTTATGAACAATGTTCCGGCGAAATCCGAGGAACTGCAAATCTCCTATTTGGGGTATGTTACGCAGGATGTGAAGATCCGTCCGAACATGCAGATTACCCTTGTTCCTGACGAGCAGACTATCGAGTCCGTCGTGGTTACGGGTATGACCAAGACCGACAAACGACTCTTTACGGGTGCGGCGGACCGCCTTTCTGCCGACGATGTGAAACTTTCGGGTATGGCCGATATCAGCCGCGGTCTGGAAGGCCGTTCGGCCGGTGTCTCGGTGCAGAACGTATCGGGTACGTTCGGTACCGCTCCCAAGATCCGCGTCCGCGGTGCGACGTCGATCTTCGGCAGCTCGAAGCCCCTCTGGGTTGTGGACGGCGTCATTATGGAGGATGTGATCGACATCGACGCCGACGCACTCTCTTCGGGTGACGCCACGACGCTGATCAGCTCCGCCATCGCAGGTCTCAACGCCGACGACATCGAGAGCTTCAGCATTCTGAAAGACGGTTCCGCAACTTCCATATACGGTGCGCGCGCTATGGCCGGCGTGATCGTCGTTACGACCAAGAAAGGCCGCGCAGGCGAAAGCCGCATCAGCTATACCGGCGACTATACGTTCCGCATGACGCCGCGCTATGCCGATTTCAACATCATGAATTCTCAGGATCAGATGTCGGTATATCAGGAAATGGCCGCTAAGGGCTGGCTCAACAACTCGACTATCGCAAACGCCTCTTCGAGCGGTGTTTACGGCAAAATGTGGGAGCTGGTAAATACGGGCAAACTCGAAAATACGGAGGCTGCGCGCAACCGCTACCTGCGTAAGGCCGAGTACCGCAACACGGACTGGTTCAAGGAGCTTTTCCGGAGTACGTTGATGCACACGCACTCGATCAGCCTCAGCTCCGGTACCGAGAAGTCGCAGTACTACGCTTCGATGAGCGCCATGTTCGATCCGGGATGGACCAAGGCCAGCGAGGTGGAGCGTTATACGGCGAACCTCAATGCTACCTATAATATCTTCGACAATCTGACGCTGAACCTGATTTCGAGCGGTTCTTACCGTAAGCAAACGGCTCCGGGTACGCTGGCCGCGACGACCGACGTGGTATTCGGCGAGGTGAAGCGCGATTTCGACATCAACCCCTACTCTTATGCCATGAATTCGTCCCGGACGCTCGATCCCGATGAATTCTACACGCGCAACTACGCTCCGTTCAACATTATCGACGAACTTGGGCGTAACTACATCGATCTCAACGTCGTGGATACGAAATTCCAAGCGGAGCTGCGTTACAAGCCCGTCACGGGTCTCGAACTGAGCGCACTGGCCGCCATCAAATATTCGGCTACGACGCAGGAGCACAATATTACGGACTATTCGAATCAGGCCCGCGCCTACCGTGCAATGGCTACTACGGTGATCCGTGACAACAACCCGTTCCTGTATACCGATCCCGACAATGCGTATGCAGTGCCTATTTCGATCCTGCCCAAGGGCGGTATCTACAAGCGCCGCGACAACAACATGCTGTCGTACGACTTCCGTTTCGCCGCTTCGTACAATACGGAGATCAACAACCAGCACATTATCAACCTCTACGGAGGTATGGAGGTCAACCAGAGCGACCGTCACGAATCTTGGTTCAACGGCTGGGGTATGCAGTACTCGATGGGCCTGATCCCCTTCTACGCCTATGAGGTATTCAAGAAGGGCAAGGAGGAGAACACCGACTACTTCGGTCTGGCCGACACCCATTACCGCAACGTCGCTTTCTTCTTCAACGGCACCTATTCGTGGAACGGCCGCTACACCCTCAACGGAACCTTCCGTTACGAAGGAACGAACCGCATGGGTAAGAGCCGCAGCGCCCGCTGGCTGCCGACATGGAACGTCGCCGGTGCATGGAACGTACACGAAGAGAATTTCTTCGAGGCGCTGCGTCCCGCACTGTCGCACTTGTCGCTGAAGGCTTCCTACTCGCTGACCGCAGACCGCGGCCCCAGCTTCGTGACCAACTCGCGCGTCGTCATTACGAGCAATACCCCGTGGCGTCCTTCGGCCGGTGTTACCGAGTCGGGTCTGACGATTTACGACTTGGAGAACAGCGAGCTGACTTACGAGAAGAAGAACGAGGTGAACGTCGGTATCGACATGGGCTTCCTGAACAACCGCATCAGCCTCGCAGCCGACTGGTACAAGCGTGACAACCACGACCTGATCGGTGTGATCAACACGCAGGGTATCGGCGGTCAGGTGATGAAATACGGTAACGTCGCCGGTCTGAAATCTTCGGGTGTCGAGCTGACTCTTTCGACCCGCAACATCGAAACCAAGAATTTCAGCTGGTCTACGGACTTCATCTATTCGCACCTGAAAGAGGAGGTGACCGACCTGATGTCGTACAAGCGTGCCATCGACCTCGTATCGGGCACCGGTTTCGGTATGGAAGGCTATCCTTCGCGTTCGATCTTCTCGTTCGACTTCCAAGGCCTGAACGACGAGGGTATCCCGCAGTTCATCAACGAGAAAGGCCAGCTCACGACCACCTCGATCAACTTCCAAGAGCGTAACAACCTCGGACATCTGAAGTATTCGGGTACGGCCGATCCGACGGATTTCGGTAGCTTCGGCAACATGTTCCGTCTCTATGGCTTCAAGCTCAATGTCTTCATCACCTACTCGTTCGGCAATGTGATCCGTCTGGATCCGGTCTTCTCCGAATCCTACAGCGACCTGCTCTCCATGCCGCGCGAGTTCCGCAACCGCTGGATGCGTCCGGGCGATGAGAACCATACGGATATTCCGGTTATCGCCAACAAGCGTCAGGTCAAGAAGGACAACTACCTTTCGCGCGCTTACAATGCCTACAACTATTCGACGGCACGTATCGCCAAGGGCGACTTCATCCGCATGAAGGAGATTTCGCTGACCTACGACTTCCCGAAGCGCTGGATCAAGAAACTCCGTTTCTCAAACATGTCGCTTAAACTTCAGGCTACGAACCTCTTCCTGATCTATGCCGACAAGAAGCTCAACGGTCAGGATCCCGAATTCTTCAATACCGGCGGTGTTGCGGTTCCGGTGCCCAAGCAATTTACGCTGACGCTGAAAATCGGTTTATAACAGACGCTAAAGTTGAAAAATATGAATACGAAAAAAATAACCACGCTAATCGTACTCGCGGCTGCCCTCGTGGCGCTTCCCGCTTGTAACGACTTTTTGGATGAGATGCCGGACAACCGAACCGAACTCGATTCGAGCGACAAGATCACCAGTCTGCTGGTTTCGGCATATTCCGAACATACCTACCCCGTAACCTGCGAATACGCATCGGACAATGTCGATGAAACGGCATTGGTTTCACCGAACTTCGAACCCGAACAGGAAGAGTACTACCGCTGGCAGGACGTTACGGCGGCCGTTACCAACGAAGCGCCTCAGGCCGTATGGAGTCAGTATTACATGGCGATTGCCGCTGCCAACCAAGCGCTCGACGCCATCAAGGAGCTGGGCGGCGCCGACACCCCGCAGCTGAAGGCCGCCAAGGGCGAAGCGCTCATTTGCCGTGCATACGCTCATTTCTGTCTGGCCAATATGTTCTGTCAGGCTTACAATCCGCAGTATGCGTCGGAAGACCTTGGCATCCCCTACATGGAGAAGGCCGAAACGATACTCAACCCCAAATACACCCGCGGTACGCTGGCCGATGTCTATTCCAAGATCGACGCCGACCTGATCGAGGGTCTGCCGCTGATCACCGACGAGTTCTACTCGGTGCCGAAGTACCATTTCAACCAGAAGGCCGCCTATGCCTTTGCAGCCCGTTTCTACCTCTTCTATCAGAAGTGGGACGAGTGTATCGCCGCCGCGAAGGTAGTGCTGGGAAGCGCTCCCGAAACGATGATGCGCGACCTCGAAGCGAACGGCAAGCTGGGACTGCAGTCGGCCGACGGACAGACCCTGCTCCGCACGATGGACTATATCGACTACTCGCACAAGTGCAATCTGCTGCTGCAGACCTCGATAACCGATGCTCCCGGCATTTCGTTCGGTCCTTACAATGCCTACACCGGGTTCTCCCACGGTAACTGGCTGGATCAGACCGAAACCTTCCGCGCTCCGACGGCTCCATGGGGCAGCAGCTATACGCTCTACTCTGCGCCGTATTCAATGAATACCGGTAAAGCCGACAAGTGTTTCGCATGGCGTGCGCCCTATCTCTTCGAGATCAAGGACCCGGTGATGCAGACGGGACTCGCGCATACGGTTTTCCCCGCATTTACGGCCGAAGAGACGCTGCTCTGCCGCGCCGAGGCTTACATCATGAAGAAGGAATACGGACCGGCTCTGAACGACATGAACCTCTGGATCAGCAAATATGTGAAATCCGGCGCCCAGACGCTCACCGAAGCCAGTGTCAACCAGTGGGCGCAGAACACGAAGGAGTATACCCCGGCCAACCCCACGGTGAAGAAACCTTTCGGCGAGACGGCTTTCCCGCTCGAAGCCGGCACGCAGACCAACATGTGCTATGCGCTGCTGCATCTGCGCCGTGTGGAGACCGTACACCTCGGTTTGCGCTGGTTCGACATAAAACGTTACGGCATTACGATCTATCGTCGCAAGCTGGCCAGCTACAACACGCTCGGAAGCGTTACCGACGAACTGCACGCCCGCGACCCGCGCTGCGCGATGCAGCTGCCGATGGATGTCGTTGCCGCAGGCCTGACTCCTAACCCGAGATAATCAGATGCTAACGATAAAACAGGATATACGATGAAAAAGAATATTATATTACTTATGACGGCAGTGTTCGGAGTGTTCGTTTTGGCGGGCTGCTCCGAGGACGACCTGAAAAAGACGAGTGCTGTCCTCGACTCGCCTACCGTCGAGAACGATTTCGACAGATGGCTTACCAAGAACTATTTGGAACCCTACAACATCGATTTCAAATATCGTTTCAAAGATGTTCTGGGCGACATGGACTACAACCTGACTCCCGCGGATTACGGACAGGCGATCAAACTGGCCAAGCTGACGCTGCACCTGACGCTGCAGGTTTACGACGAAGTGACGGGCAACAGGCAGTTCATCAGCGAGAACTTCCCGAAGATCGTCCATGTTATCGGTTCGCCGGCCTATAACGAAAACAACAATATCGTACTCGGTGTGGCCGAAGGCGGTAAGATGATGACCCTTTATCAGGTAAACATCATCGACTATCTGCTGGAGACGAAGAATATCGACCAGCTCAACGAGCTCTTCTTCAAGACCATGCACCATGAGTTCGGTCACATCCTCCACCAGACGCGGCCCTATTCGACCGACTTCAACGCCGTGACGCCTTCGAGCTACGTCGGCGACGCATGCTTCGACACCTATCGGACGGATGCAGCGGCTCGTCAGGCCGGGTTTATCACGCGTTATTCGTCGAAGGCTCCCGATGAGGATTTCGTGGAACAGCTCTCGCTCTACGTAACCTCGACGGCTGCCGAATGGGAAGCCATTCTCGCACAAGGCGGCAGCGCCGGACGTCCGCTTCTCGAACAGAAGAACGATATCATGCGTGCCTACATGCTCAGCACATGGGATATCAATATCGATGAACTGCGAAAAGTGGTATTACGTCGGCAGAATGAGATTTGGTCGCTCGATTATAACATTTAATTCGTAAAAGAGATGAAAAAACTTATCATATTATTAGCGGTTTTGCCGCTTGTCCTCTCTTCGTGCCTCAAAGACGACAAGGACGCTTTCGGCAAAACGGCCAGTGAGCGAATCCGCGAGGTGCAGGAGGGCACCGAAAAGGCGCTGACCGGAGCTGCCAACGGCTGGCTGATGGAGTACTATCCCAGTGCGACGCAGGAGTACGGAGGCATTGCGATCTACATGAAGTTCCAGAACGGAACGGTTACCGTAACTTCCGAAGCGGGAGGCGCCGGCAAGACCGCCGAGAGTCTCTACTCGTACGATCAGGATTACGGTCCCACGATCAATTTCGACACTTACAATCCGTACTTCCATATCTATTCGGAGCCGAACTCCGGTGTCGGCCCGACCAATACGGGTATGGGAGGCGACAGCGAGTTCATCATCATGAGCTACGCGGCCGACAAAGTCGTTCTGCGCGGCAAGAAGACCCAGAACACCATCGTGCTGACTCCCCTGCCGGAAACCGCATGGAACACGATGTTCGGCAAATATTCTGCGGATGTGACCAAGATGGACAATTTCCGGTCCTACGAACTCGTTCTCAACGGCAAGACCTACGACATTTCGCGCGAGGTGGCGGCCGGTTATAACTCCCGTTATTTTTCGGTTGTGACTGAAAACGGAACGATTCCCGCAAGCTTCATCTACACGCAGGATACCGGACTCAAGTTCTATGAGCCGCTGGTTGTCGACGGAGTGTCGATCGAGGAGATGACTTGGAGCGGCGGCATGTTCACCGACGAGATGAGCGGCGCCCGGATTCAGGAAACGGTATCCAACAATAAGTTCACCTTCGCCGTATCGGACATCAAGGCTACTTCGGTCAACGTAGAAGCGACGCCGACTGTTGCAAACGAGTACTACTATTTTGACGTCGTACCTTCGAGTGCATTCGCAAACGCATCAGACGAGGATATTCTGTACGAACTGATGGACGGAATCACGTCGATGAACCAATTGTCGCTCGGCAAAATGATGAAAACGCTGACGGTAGATTCTGACACGGAGTACATACCCTGCGCATTCGGTCTTAAAATCGTAAACGGCTGGGTTTATCCGATCACGGAACTGGCAAAGGGCACCGCTTTCATGAGCGGTCAGGGCGATCCGATGTCGCCGGAATACCAAGCATGGCTCGGTACATGGACCGTCACCAGTACGTCGTCCGAAAAGAGCAAGCAGCCGATTACATTCGACATCACGCTTGCCAAGAAGGTCGCCAATACCTCCTATTCGCTGACCGGCTGGGATATTTCGGTCCGCCGACTGACTTGGGCGGGAACTGCCGACTTCAACACAACCGACAATTCGTTCGTAATCATGAACGGGCAAGAGCTCCCGTATTCGGATCCCAACGGTACGCCGTATCTTATCGCCCGCGGAATCGCAGCATCAGGCACCTATATCGTCTCTGGCAGCTACCCGGCACTGACCGGCGTTATGAATTCCGACGGAACAGCCTCCGTTTCCTGCTATAAGGGCAAGTTCTCGGACGGCGAGGAGTTTACCGTAGGTACGGTAGGATATTTCATAGATACCGGAGGCAGCTACGGATCTTATGGTCCCGCAGCAGGATTTACATCGGGAGATCATCCGGTCGGACCGTTCAAGATGGTTAAGAAATCGGCTGCCGGCGCCCCCGCCAAAGCCGCTGCTCTGACGAACGTCAATACTGTAATCCGGTACCACAAATTATCGGATATTCCGCAGATAAATTTATCGTCGTTTCAGATCGGCATCAATGTAAAAGCTGCAAAGCTCGAATAAGAGCCCTTGCATTATTGATCAATAGGGGTGGGAGGAGTCATTATCGAATGACTCCTCCCAAATTTTAGAGGGATTACCATCGTTTCATCTGCATGAGTTCGGTATTGCACCGGACTCATGTCGTCAATATACTCTTCATCCGCTTGCTGCCGAAGCGCAGCCGATTGCCGGAGAGGTCTGCGATCGGGATGCAGGCAAGGCGGTTTGTCACCATAAAATAATAAATAGAATAATAATTTGCATAAATCCGCACAAAATCGCATATTTGTATCTTAATCTTCCGTTACGAACCATTTATGGAATCTTTTTTGAACCATACCCCGGCGGCATATACTCCCTGTAAATCCGCTCCGGAAGATTTGCAGAGCCTATCTTTTGTCATCTATCCAAAATCATAGTTTATGAACAACAGAAAACTACTCATTTTTGCGTCATTCCTGCTGTTGGCGGGCTGTACGACCGATCCGGATACGGATAATAACGCGGGGGGGGGTACTTCCGCGCAGACTCCGTCGGCCAAGATCGTCAACACCTCCGCCGATGCGGCGGCCGAAACGCTTCTGGTCTATTTCAACGACCGTGCGGTCGAAACCATCGAAAGCACCGCTGCCGCAACCCGCACTGCGGCGACCCGTTCGGGAGTCGCCTCTGTAGACGACGTTCTGAGCCGTCTGGAGATCGTTTCGCTGGAACGCCTTTTCACTTACGACGCCCGGAGCGAAGAGCAGACCCGCGCCGCAGGGCTGCATAAATGGTACATACTCACTTTCGGCCAAGGCGCGGATCTGGAGAAAGCCGCAAGGGAGCTGGCCGGAGTGGCTGAAGTGAGCCGCATACAATTCGACACGAAACTGCAAAAGGCATCGGTCGGCAATCCCATGCCTTTCAGAATCGACGAGACGGGGACGACCCGCGCCGATTTCTCCGGCAACGGCTTCAATGATCCCGGACTTCCGAGCCAGTGGCACTACAGCAATAACGGCGACAAAATGTTCGCGGCTACGACGGCCGCAGGCGCCGACATCAATGTTCCGGAGGCATGGAAACTGACCGGCGGCAGCCCTTCGATCATCGTCGCCATCGTCGATGAAGGCGTGAAATACACCCATCCCGATCTGGCCGACAACATGTGGGTAAATCCCGACGGAAGCGGCGTTCCCGGATACAACTTCGCCACGAATTCGACCAAGCTTACATGGAGTGTATCGCATTATGACAATAAAGGCAAATACGACGGCGATTCGGGCCACGGCACCCACGTCGCAGGTACGGTAGCCGCCGTGAACAACAACGGCAAAGGCGTCTGCGGCGTAGCGGGCGGCACGGGCAGCAACGACGGCGTGAAACTCATGTCGTGCCAGATTTTTTCGGGCGGCAAGGGCGGCACCATCTCGACTTCGGTCCGCGCGATCAAATACGCCGCCGACAACGGCGCCTCGATCATCCAGTGTTCGTGGGGCTACCCCACTCAGTCGCCGTTCACGTCGGACAGCTTTTATGAAAGGAATTACGCTGCGGAAAAAGAGGCGATCGACTACTTCGTTTCGAAAAAGAACAACGACGTACTCGACGGAGGCCTTGCGATCTTCGCCGCAGGCAACGACGCCACCAACTTCGCGAGTTATCCGGGCGGCTACCGCAGCTACGTTTCGGTCACCTCGTTCGGCCCGGACTACCTGCCGGCCTACTACACGAATTACGGTTCCGGCTGCAACGTCGCGGCTCCGGGCGGCGACGCCAGCATCTCGCCCGCAGGAACCAGCGCCGCGCAGGTGCTTTCGACACTGCCTTCCGAGCTACCCGCAGAACTCGGCACCGACGGAGCCGACTACGGCTACATGCAGGGCACCTCGATGGCCTGCCCCCACGTATCGGGCGTCGCCGCGCTGGGACTCTCCTACGCGCTGGCCAAAGGCAGGCATTACACGGTGGACGAGTTCAAATCGATGCTCCTGACCGCCGTAAACGACATCGACTCCTATATCATCGGCGGCACCAAAAACGGCATGGTACTCCGCAACTACCGCAAGAATATGGGCACCGGATCGATCGATGCCTACCAGCTGCTGATGCAGATCGAAGGCACGCCCTGCCTGCCGGCTAAAGTCGGCGTACAGCAGGTGCTCTCGCTCGACAAGTTCTTCGGGCAGGCTTCGGCGAACCTGACCTACAAGAGCGCCGAAATGTCGCAGGCCGACATGGACAAGCTGGGGATCACCGCCGCGCCTGCGTTCTCGTACGGAAAACTGCAGATCAAATGCACCAAACCGGGCGTCGCCAAGATCAAGATCAAGGCCATGGCCGGAAGTTCCTCGGCAAACGGAGAGATGAGCGGCATGGAGATCACCAAGGAGTTCGCGATCATTGCCCGCGCGGTACAAGCCGGCAACGGGGGTTGGTTATAATATAAACGTATGAAAACTATGAGAAAGACTATCTATATCGTACTGGCCGCATTGGGCCTGTGTCTGTTCGCCGGCTGCGGATCGTCGGACAAGGAGAAGGTGTCGCCCACGGCAAAACAGCTCGTCGGCGAGTGGCAGCTCAAGACATGGACGGGCGAGACTCCGCAGGATTTCGATATTTACCTCTCGTTCGGAGCGGACAATACTTTCGAGATATACCAAAGGCTCGCCGAGGTAAAATACCAGAAATTCACCGGCAGTTATCAGGTGCAGAACGACGTGCTCAGCGGAAAATACAGCGGCGGCAAGAACTTCGGAAGCACCTACGACATTTCATTCAACGAATCGGGCAGCACGCTGACGCTGACCAGCGCCACGAACGTTACGGAAGTGAGCGTATACGAGCGCAGCACGATTCCGAATTCGGTCAAGGAGGGCGCCGCCGTGATGAAATCCACCCGTTCGGCGGTACGGCTGGCGCTGTAGGCCGTCCGCCGCAAAGGTCAAAACAGAGAATCTCCGGTCTTATGACCGGAGATTTTTTCATGCCGGAGTCATTCACACCCCACCGGCGGCCGATTTCCGGACGCAAACGCCGTTCATGTCCGAAAAACTGTTATATTTGCCCTCTGGAAGAGAAATTATATTTACAGAAACATCAGACGGACAGCCGGATAGCTCTCGATTTCCGTTTTGGCACATTTTTCACTATCTTTGGACAAAATACGTTACATATTATGAACATCACCGAAATTCTGCCCGGCATTCATTACGTCGGGGTCAATGATCGCACGACAACCCGTTTCGAAGGCCTCTGGTCGCTTCCCCACGGAGTTTCATACAACGCATATCTGGTCGCAGACGAGAAGGTCGCCCTGATCGACACCGTCGAAGAGGCTTTCGGAAGCCGTTTGTTCGAAAATATCCGCGAGACGATCGGCGACCGCCCGATCGACTACCTCGTGGTCAATCACATGGAGCCGGACCACTCGTCGTCCATCCGCGCCCTGCGCCTGCTCTACCCCGACATCCGGATCGTCGGCAATGCCAAGACGCTGCAAATGATCCAAGGCTTCTACGGCATCGACACCGGGACGCTCGAAGTCAAGGAGGGCGACACGATTTCGCTCGGCGCGAAGACGCTCTCGTTCTACATGGCGCCGATGGTACACTGGCCCGAAACGATGGTCACGTGGTGCGCCGAAGCCGGGACGCTCTTCTCTGGCGACGCTTTCGGCACGTTCGGGGCTATCGACGGCGGCATCACCGATTCGCAGCTCGACCCGTCGCGCTACTGGGACGAGATGCGCCGCTACTACGCCTGCATCGTGGGCAAATACGGCGGCCCCGTGCAGAAAGCGCTGGCAAAGGTCCGCGGACTGAACCCCACGACCATCTGTTCGACCCACGGTCCCGTATGGCAGCGGCAGATTCCGCAGGTAATGGATATTTACGACCGTCTGAGCCGCTACGAGGGAGAACCCGGCGTAGTGCTCGCCTACGGTTCGATGTACGGCAACACGGAGCAGATGGCCGAACGCATCGCCCGCGAGCTTGCGAGCCGGGGCGTCGGCCCGATCGTCATGTACAACCTTTCGTTCGCCGACGAATCGGTCGTGCTGCGCGACGTGTTCCGCTACGACACGCTGATCGTCGGCGCGCCGACCTACAACGGAGGCATCTACCCGCCCGCGGCGCGCCTGCTCGACCTGATCGCCGCTCGCTGCGTCCCGCAGCGCAACTTCGGGTGGTTCGGATCGTTCTGCTGGGCCGGGGCCGCCGTGCGCGGCATGGGCGAATTCGCGCAGCGCATGAAGTGGGAGCCGATCTGCGATCCCGTGGAGATGAAGCAGGGCTTCTCGTCCGGCTGCCACGACTTCTGCAGCCGGTTCGCCGACGGCGTCGCCGAGCGCTTCCGCCGCTGAACATACACACACCAAAAACTCACAATATGAAAATCGCAGTCGTAGGAACGGGGTACGTCGGTCTGGTTTCGGGGGCTTGTTTCGCCGAAATGGGCCTCGACATCACGTGCGTCGATATAGACAAAAAGAAGATCGACGGGCTGAACAACGGCGTCATCCCGATCTATGAACCGGGGCTGGAAGAGGTCGTCCGGCGCAATGTCGAAGAGGGCCGTCTGCACTTCACGACCGAACTCACGGATTGTCTTGACAACGTGGAGGTGGTCTTCTCGGCCGTAGGCACGCCGCCCGACGAGGACGGCTCGGCCGACCTGAAATACGTGCTGAAAGTGGCCCGCACGTTCGGGCGGAATATCAAGAAATATACGGTGCTGGTGACCAAAAGCACCGTTCCGGTAGGTACTGCGCAGAAAGTCAAGGCCGTAATCCGCGAAGAGCTTGCCCGGCGGAAGTGCAAGGTGCCGTTCGACGTCGCTTCGAACCCCGAATTTCTGAAGGAGGGCGCGGCTGTCAAGGACTTCATGTCGCCCGACCGCGTGGTCGTAGGCGTCGAGAGCGAACGGGCGCGCAAG
>OJQO01000414.1_pt1 | contig 19153 bp, 16 predicted proteins | sample 1598931 | NCBI WGS metagenome assembly OJQO01 (sample SAMN03922515, study PRJEB24848) | human gut metagenome | isolation source: stool sample | host: Homo sapiens | place: Germany | collected 2010-02 | reverse complement strand
GCAAGACCATGGTCATCAAATACGGCGGCAACGCCATGATCAACGAGACGCTGAAGAACGCCGTGATGAACGACCTTGTCACCCTGACCCTGCTGGGGGTGCGGGTGGTGCTGGTGCACGGCGGCGGCCCGGCCATCAACGAGATGCTGAAAAAAGTCGGCGTGGAGAGCCATTTCAACAACGGTCTGCGCGTGACCGATGACGCTACCATGGAGATCGTTCAGCAGGTGCTGGCCGGTAAGGTGAACAAGGACCTTGTGGCAAAGCTGCGCGGCCGCGGCGTGGGCCTGTGCGGCATGGACGGCCAGATGCTCCGCTGCACCGAGCTGGACCCCGCGCTGGGCCATGTGGGCGAGATCATCCATGTGGACCCCACCCTGATCTCTACCCTGCTGGACGGCGGCTATATCCCTGTGATCGCAACGGTGGGCATGGACGATCTGGGCCAGGCCTATAATGTCAACGCCGACACCGCCGCCGCACAGATCGCCATTGCCCTCAAGGCCGAGAAGCTGGTCTCCATGACCGATATCGCCGGCCTGCTGCGGGATAAGGACGATGAGACCACCCTGATCCCCGAGGTGGAGGTCAGCGAGATCGAGGGCTACAAGGCTGCCGGCATCATTGCGGGCGGCATGATCCCCAAGATCGGCGGCATGGCCGATGCCATCTATCAGGGAGTCCACGAGGCGGTCATCATCGATGGCCGCGTGCCCCACTCCATCCTGCTGGAGCTGTTCTCCAACCGGGGCTCCGGCACCCGGTTCTACCGCCGCAGCCATCAGGAATAAGGCTTGCTGAAAGAGCACGGACACTATATAATAAAAGAAAGACTTGCCCATTTTGCCAAGGCCTCCCCTACTAGGGGAGGCGGCAATGCGAAGCATTGACGGAGAGGTTGGACAGAGGAGACGTTGTCCTTCATATAACCTCTCAGTCGCTGACGCGACAGCTCCCCTGGTAGGGGAGCCTTTGGCATTGCGGGAAAGAACAGCGTTACCGTAAGGAGGGCACAAAATGGATTCCGAAAAAGTCATCAAGCGGGACAACGAATATGTCCTGCACACCTATAACCGCAACCCCATTGCACTGGAAAAGGGCCACGGCCTGTATGCCGAAGGCCCCGAGGGCCAGAAGTATCTGGATTTCACCAGCGGCATCGGCGTGAACAGCCTGGGCTACTGCGACCTGACCTGGGCCGAGGCTGTCTCCGAGCAGGCCCATAAGCTGCAGCACACCTCCAACCTTTACTATACTGCCCCCTGCGGCAAGCTGGCCAAAAAGCTGTGCAAGCGCACCGGCATGAACAAGGTGTTCTTCGGAAATTCCGGTGCCGAGGCCAACGAGGGTGCCATCAAGGCCGCCCGCAAGTACAGCTTTGATCACTACGGCAAGGGCCGCGATGTCGTGATCACACTGGTCAACAGCTTCCATGGCCGCACCATTGCCACCCTGACCGCCACCGGTCAGGAGGTGTTCCACAACTACTTTGGCCCCTTCAACGAGGGCTTTGTCTATACCACCGCCGGTGACATCGAAGGCCTCCGGGAACTGGTGGACCGCCATACCTGCGCCATTATGCTGGAGCTGATCCAGGGCGAGGGCGGCGTGATGGCGCTGGACCCTGAGTATGTGCAGGCCGTGCGTGCCCTCTGTGATGAAAAGGATCTTGTCCTCATCGTGGACGAGGTGCAGACCGGTGTGGGCCGCACCGGCACCTTCCTGTGCTGTGAGCACTACAACCTCAAGCCTGATATCGTCACGCTGGCCAAGGGCCTGGGCGGCGGCCTGCCCATCGGTGCCGTTCTGCTGAACGAAAAGACCGCCGAGGGCATGGGCCCCGGCAGCCACGGCTCCACCTTTGGCGGCAACCCGGTGGTCTGCGCCGGTGCCAACGTGGTGGTGGATCGGATGGATCAGAGCTTCCTGGCCAATGTCAGTGAGCGGGCCGTCCAGCTGCGTGCCGGTCTGGCCAAGCTGCCCATGGTCAAGAACCTTTCCGGCATTGGCCTGATGGTGGGCATCGAGTTCTTTGGCGGTATCCAGGCCGCGGATGTGCTGGCCGCCTGCCGCGAAAAGGGCCTGCTGGTGCTCACGGCCAAGAGCCGCCTGCGCCTGCTGCCCCCGCTGACCCTGACCGCCCACGATGTGGAAAAGGCTCTGGGCATCCTGAACGAGGTGCTGACCGAGATGGAGCAGAAGGCTCCAAAGGAGCAGGCATGAAACATCTGCTGAAAATGAGCGACCTCTCCCCCGCTGAGCTCCACCACATCCTTGATGTGGCGGAGGAGCTCAAGGCAGAGCAGAAGGCCGGGACGACCCCGGCGCTGCTCAAGGGCAGGAGCGTGGCGCTGATGTTCTCCAAAAACTCCACCCGCACCCGCACCAGCTTTGAGGTGGGTGTCTACCAGCTTGGCGGTCTGGGCAATTACATGAACGCCGCCACCGAGCTGCAGTCCGGCCGGGGCGAGCCCCTCAAGGATACCGCCCGGGTGCTGGGCCGCTACTACGACTGCGTGGTCTGGCGCACCTACCGTCAGTGCGATCTGGAAGAGTTTGCCGAGCTGGCCGGTGTGCCCGTGATCAACGGCCTGACCGACTACGCCCATCCCTGCCAGGTGCTGGCCGACCTGATGACCATCCGGGAGCGCCGGGGCACGCTGGAGGGCCAGAAGCTCTGCTTCATCGGGGATGGCTGCAGCATGGCTAACAGCCTCATCGTAGGCGGCCTGCTGGCAGGGATGCGTGTGACCTGTGTCTGCCCCGAGGGCTACCGCCCTGCCGCCGACGTGCTGATGTTCGCCCACAAGTATGGCGAAAAGTTTCACCTGCTCACCGACCCCGCCGAGGGTGTGAAGGATGCCGATGTGGTGGTGACCGCCGCATGGAACACGGCCCCCGGCACCCCCGAGAGTGAGCGCCGCCTGCGGGACTTCGCGGGCTTTCAGGTGACCAGCAGGCTGATGGAGGGCGCAAAGCCCGATGCCATGCTCCTCCACTGCCTGCCTGCGCACCGGGGCGAGGAGATCTCCACCGCCGTCTTTGAGGAGCACGCCGACGAGATCTTTGACGAGGCCGAGAACCGTCTCCATGTGCAGAAAGCCGTGCTGGCCATCCTGCTGGCAGGTCTGTAAAAACGAGAAAGAGCCCTGGGGCTGCAGAAAATTGCAGCCCCAGGGCTCTTATTGTTTCTCTCAGGGTCTGCGGCTCAGGCCGTGGCCCTCATCAGACCCTGCCAGCGCCCTTGTCCAGGATCTTATTGAACTGGAGGAAGAAGGTGGTGGCGGTCACGGTAGCGGCGATGATGTCACTGACGGGCTCGGCAAGGAACACGCCGAACACGGGGTTCGCGACCACATGGGGCAGGATGAAGATGAGAGGGATGAGCAGGATGAGCTTGCGCAGGCAGGCCAGCAGCAGGCTGACCTTGGCCTGACCCAGCGCCATAAAGCTCTGCTGGCAGGCGATCTGGACACCGGTGGAGAAGATGCCCGCCATGTAGATGCGCATGGCCCAGGTGGTGTAATCGATCAGGGAGGCATCCGAGGTGAAGATGCCAGCCACTGCACCGGGAACCAGCATCATCAGCAGCCAGAAGATGGTGGTGTAGCTCAGGCAGAGGGTCAGCTGGAAGCGGAATGCCTGCTTGACGCGGTCTTTCTTGCCTGCGCCGAAGTTGAAGCTCATCACCGGCTGGCCGCCCTGGCAGATGCCCGAGATGGGCATGGTGCACAGCTGGGAGGCGCTGGTGATCACGGTCATGGCACCCACGGCCACGTCACCGCCGTAGCGGGCCAGGCTGGAGCTGAAGCTGATGGACAGCAGGCTCTCGGTGGAGAGCATGACGAAGGTGGAAATGCCCAGTGCCAGCACGGGCAGGATGATCTTCCCTTCCAGCTTCATGTCCTCTTTGCGGATCTTGAGGATGGTCTTGGGGCCGGTGAGGAAGCGGATGACCCAGATGGCACCCACTGCCTGGCTCAGCACGGTGGCAATGGCAGCACCCTTTACGCCCATGCCCAGCCCAAAGATGAGGATGGGGTCCAGCACGATGTTGATGACCGCGCCGATAACGGTGGTCAGCATACTGATCTTGGCAAAGCCCTGCGCGGTGATGAAGGTGTTCATGCCAAGCACGATCAGCACGCAGATGGTGCCCAGAATGTAGATGCGGCTGTAAGCCAGAGCGTAGGGCAGGGTGGTGTCACTGGCACCAAACAGCCGCAGCAGGGTGGGTGCGGCGGCGTAAAAGACGATGGTCAGGACGACCGAGAAGAGCAGCAGCATGGTAAAGCTGTTGCTGACGATCTTTTCTGCCTGCTTCTTGTCGCCCTGGCCCATGGCGATGGCGGTGCGGGGCGCGCCGCCGGAGCCGATGAGCATGGCAAAGGCGTTCAGGAGCATCAGGATGGGGGTAAACAGGCCCACGCCGGTCAGAGCCGCCGCGCCGATCCCCGAGATGTGGCCGATGTAGATGCGGTCCACGATGTTGTACAGCAGGTTGACCACCTGCGCCACAACGGCGGGGATCATCAGCTGGAGCAGGAGCTTTTTCACGTCACCCGTGCCCATATCCTGCTGTTTTTTCTGCGTTTGTGCCATGGAAAGTGTCTCCTTTGGTTTGAGCGAGACGGAGAGGGCTGCCCTCAGAACGTCAGGCCGAAGTTCATCTCGTAGTAGTTGCCTGCGGCATCACGGTAGGCGTAAGCCTTGCCGTTCTCGTCCTTCATGCTGTCGGGCATGTAGGCATCCTTTGCAAAGCCGGGCACGTCGTTGGGGCTGATGCAGACACCGTCCGCGTTCACAGCCAGCACCTCGTCGCCCTTGGGCAGGGTCAGGGGCAGCTTGCCAACGGGAGCAAAGCGGCCGAACATCACATCCAGCGTTGCGGAGGGGTAGGTGTCAAAGCCGACGGTCAGAGCGTCGGAGACCTTCTCCACATTGCCGACCTCCCAGGCCAGCGGGCAGTTGATGTTAGAAACGACCTTGCCGCCGTGGGCGTGGACCGCAGCAGCGATACCGGCCAGACGGTTTGCGCCCACCAGAGTGGTCTCCTTGTGGGTCTCGGTGGTGGGCTTGCCGCTCTCATCCACGTTGCAGACAGTCTTGTCCTCGCAGATGTCCAGCTCCAGGTAGCCCGGGGTGGCGTTGAAGTATGCACCGGACTGGGGGCTGACCATCAGCAGGGCCACCTGGGCCTCATCGGGGGTGTCCACCAGAGTGACATTGCCCAGCATCTCGCGCAGGGCCTTGGTGGCGGCCTCACCGGCCTCGGCGCTCTTGCCAAAGGCCTCAGCGTAGACCTTGGTGCCGTCCTTCAGGGGCAGGGTGCCGTCGTTCTTCAGCAGGACAACGGACTCGCGGTGCACGCGGGAAGCTTCCTCCCAGTCGGCCTTGGTGGCAACGACCTCGGCGGCTTTCCTGGGGTCGGCGTAGGTGTCCTCGAACATACCCTGACGGAACAGCTCGGTCAGGGTGCGGCTGACAGCGCGGTTCAGGCTGGCATCGGTCAGCACCAGATCTTCCTTCTTGAAGCCGGCGGGCACCGCGTGGGTGTCGTAGTAGTCGTTGGTGCCGCGGGCGTAGCTCTCCTCGCCCAGCTCGTTGTCCAGCAGGCCGGAGATCAGGTCCACGCCGCTCTGGGTGACAGCATAGCCGATGCGCTCGGGCTCGTCCAGCATGTCAACGCCCCAGCACATGTTGTGGACGATGCCGGTGTCGGAGTTGATGTAGCCCTTGAAGCCCATCTGGCCGCGCAGCAGGCCGTCGATGAACACCTTGTTGTAGGCAAAGCCGTAGGGCTGGAGCTCGATGGGGTTGCCGTTGAAGTCCTCCTGCGGAGCGCTCTTCTCGGCGCTGGGCTTGGAGTAGTAGGGCATGATGGACTCGGCATTGTGGCGGATGGCTGCGCGGAATGCCGGGATGTGGTACTTCTGCAGGGAGCCGGGGGTGGCGTAGATGTTCCACTGGCCTGCTGCATAGTGGGGGTCAAAGCCGTTCTCACGGGCACCGCCGCCGGGGAAGTGCTTCACGGTCATGGAAACACCCTCGGGGGTAACGCCGTTGCTGCCGCCCTGGATGCCGGGGATCAGGTGGTCGAAGATCTCCTCAATGAGCTCCGGGTCCTCGCCAAAGGTGCCGAAGGTGCGCTGCCAACGGGGGTCGGTGACGCAGTCGGCCATGTACATGTAGCCCTTCTTCAGGCCGCAGGCATTCCACTCGCGGCGGATGGTGTCGGCGAACTTGTCGATGATGTCGATGCGTGCGGTGCCCTTGACGGCAGCAGCAATGCCCAGGGTGCCGGGATAGGTGGCAAACACGCCGGTGGCATCGTTCATGCCGAACACGACCTCACCGTTCTCGTTGCGGCTGTTGGACATGACCTGCATGGGAACAAAGTGATCACAGGTCTCGGTCAGGTACTGCAGCTGGTTCAGGTAATCTGCCAGATCCTCGGGCGTGGGGCTCTCGCGCAGGATGACGTGGCGGTTGAAGCTCTTCTTGACCATGTCAGAGGTGCTGGGCAGGGACTGGGAGCCGAAGATGCTGTCGGAGACGTTCACGGGTGCCTCGTCCAGCAGGCCGCTTTCGTCCGCCACGGGCTTGTGGCCGTTGGCTGCCAGACGGGGGGAAGGATACTTGGGGCCCATGCGCCAGTCGGAGGTGAAGATCTGGCCGATCTTCTCGCTGGTGGTCAGGATCCTGACATAGGCCTCGGCACGCTCAGCCGGGGTCAGGCGCCAGTCGTTGACTGCGCTGACGGTGCCGGTGCCGTCGATGTCCTTGAAATACAGGCCGTCCTGCTCGATGACCTTGCGCTCCACAGTGCTGATGGTGGGGCCGTTGGGGTTCTGATAGCGCTTTACGCGCTCGGATGCTTTCACTGCCATAGTGGTTTCTCCTTTTCTTTTGAATGCAGCGGCCCATGCCGCAGAGCCGCAGATGCTGTACCTATTATAATAGGCCGCCGCGCGGAACAACTAGAAAATTTTTTGGATATTTCCGCACTTTCCTTGTATTCTTTTTTGTGCGCGCTTGAAATATAAGTCTGTTTTGTGGAATGTGCTGTACTAGTATCTTGCAATCATGTGCAAAATGACGAACGCTGTTTTTTAAAACTGTTAATTTTGCCCGAGAAGAGTAAAATTGTCCTGTTTTACCTCAAAATTTTACTAACAGAAATTTGATGGATAGTTCATAATGTATACATAAAAATCCCCCGGTTCGCGATGTGGCAGCCGCAGCCCACGGGGGGCCGAATGAAAGGCCGGAGTGAGTGGCAGCACACCGGCCGCAGAATTGAAAGGAGAGCTTCTCTATGGCAAAGGTCAAACAGCCGCTTGAAGAAAACGGCATCCACAGAGCGAAAATGTGGGAGATCATGATGTACGCTCTGAACAACACCTCCACCAACACCTACATGATGGTGGTCGGTTACATCAGCTACTTCCTGATCGGTATCGTCGGTCTGGCATCCGTGCTGGCCGGTTCCATTGTTACCATCATGCGTATCTGGGACGGTGTCACCGACCCGTTCGTTGGTATGATGGTCGATAAGACCAACGGCAAGTTCGGCAAAAACCGTCCGTTCATTGTCATCGGCCAGATCATCATGTTCGCCACCACCTTCGTGATGTTCAACTTCATCCCCAAGATGGGCACTGGTGTCCGCTTTGTTGCGTTCATCATCATCTACATGATCTACATCATTGGCTACACCTGCCAGTGCGTTGTCACCAAGTCTGCTCAGACCTGCCTGACCAACGATCCCAAGCAGCGCCCCATCTTCGCAATGTGCGATACCGTGTACAACATCATCCTGATGAACATCGTCATCCCTGTCATCGTTACCGACAGCCTGGTTCCCAAGTTCACCCTGACTGCCGAGGCCAACGCTGCAGAGATCACTTCTCTGGTGGCACAGAACCCCGCTCTGGCAGGCATCGTGGAGAAGTCCGGCGGCAACCTGTCCGCTTTCTACAACCCCGGCCTGTTCACTACCATGCAGCTGATGTTCGGCGGCCTGTCTGCAGTGTTTGCAGTCTGCGCCATCATTGCTCTGTGGCGTAAGGACCGTCCCAAGTACTTCGGTCTGGGCACCACCCAGAAGGTCGGCGTGAAGGATTACGTTGACACCCTGGCTCACAACCGCGCCATCCAGATGCTGGTGGTCTCCGCATCTACCGATAAGCTGTTCATGTCCACCATGAGCAACTCCACCGTTATGATCTGCCTGTTCGGCATCATCTTCGGCAACTATGCTGCATTCTCCAGCTACTCTCAGATCACCTCTATCCCCATCGCTCTGATCTCCATCCTGCTGATGAACAAGATCGCACGTCAGATGGGCCAGAAGGCTTCCATGATGGCCGGTACCTATGGCGGCATCATCGGTTCTATCATCATCACCCTGTTCCTGGTCTTTGTGAACCCCAGAGGCGATGCTTCCAAGTTTGCGATCCCTGCATTCCGTATCATCCGTCCTGACACCTGGGGCACCCTGTTCACCGGCTGGAGCGCAGTGGGCCTGATCTTCATCCTGCTGGTCATCGCATGGCGCGGTGTGCAGGCTCTGTCCTCCTCCATCGTTATCACCATGACCGCTGACTGCGCCGACTACGAGGTCTACCGTACCGGTAAGTATGTCCCCGGCCTGATGGGCACCCTGTTCAGCTTCGTGGATAAGCTGGTCTCCTCTCTGGCAGCCACTCTGGTGGCCCTGTTCTACTCCATGGCCGGCTTCAAGGACGCTCTGCCCGACACCCTGACCCCGTACTCTGACGGCATCTTCTGGGCAACCATCGGCTGCTTCGTCCTGCTGCCCATCGTTGGCTGGATCTGCAACGTCGTCGCTATGCACTTCTATCCCCTGACCAAGGAGAAGATGGAAGAGATCCAGGCTGAGATCGGCCGCATCAAGGCTGAGGCTGCTGCAAAGCAGGCTTAATGCCAACCATCTCCCTGCGGAAATTTTGAATCCGGGACAGCGCCGCTGTCCTGCATCGTAACCGGAAATGTCCTGCGGCGGGCCATCCTCTGCCGCAGGACTTTCTGATACCCTGAGACCCGGAAGGAATACCACTATGGCAGAAGAAAACAAGCTGAACCAGACCCCTGAGATCACCCCGGCCCCCTCCGCTGAGGCCCCGGAAAAGGCCCCCACCACCGGCGAGCTGCTGGGCGATGTGGAGCACTACGACGAGGAAAAAGACGATTGGAGCACCGGCTATTACGGTACCGGCAGCCGCCAGCAGGTAACGGACGATGTGTTCCACAAGCTGGAGACCGGCGAGGAGCTGACCCGGGATGACTTTATCAAGGCGGAGCTGGCGCTGCAGGATGCCAAGCTGGAAGCCGGCATCGATCTCGAAAAGGAGAAGAGCCCGGGCCTCATTGGTAAGTATCACGATTGGAAAAAGAACCGCGTAAGGCACAAGGTGAACAAAAAGAAGTACCTTCTGCTCTGCCTGTTTCTGGGCTGGTGCGGCGGCCACCGCTACTATGAAAAGCGGTATGCGCTGGCGGCCTTCTACACCCTGTTCTTCTGGAGCATGGTGCCCTTCTTCCTCTGCGTGACCGACCTTCTCATTGCACTGCCCATGCAGGCCGATGAGAACGGCGACATCCTGATCTGACATCTTCCTCTATTCATTCATTTACCTCCTAGCGCCAGAAAGGGCCTGCGGCATTTGCCGTGGGCCCTTTCTGGCGTTTGCAGGCCCGTTCTCCGGCGCAGAACATAGTGGCAGCTAACTGGCGTTGTGCTATACTAGTATATCAATTGATTGTGCAATAAGCACAATAGAATTTTTCACATTCGTGAAACTTTTCCCATAATCGTAAAATTGACCTGTTTCACCTTAAAATATTACTAACAGATAGATCAAAAAGCGTTCATAATATAGACATAAAGTTCCGGACGGGCTGGTACGCAGTGGCAGCTGTAAGCCCCATGGAGAAAACGGAGAATGTTCCTGTGTGAACAAAGGAGAGAATGAAATGGCAAAAACCAGAAGTCTGCCGGATAAGTTCTATGATAAGGACTATGAGCACAACGGCATCCACCGCGTTCCCCTGTGGCGTATCGCAGGCTACGCGCTGAACAACACCGCAACCAACGTTTATCTGATGATGATGAACTACGCTACCTTCTACCTGATGGGCTGGGTCGGCGTTGGCATGATGGTCGCTTCTTCCCTGACCATGATGATGCGTATCTGGGACGGTGTCACTGACCCGTTCGTCGGCTTCATGGTCGATAAGACCAACGGCAAGTTCGGCAAGAACCGCCCGTTCATCGTGATCGGTCAGATCATCCTGTGCGTGACCAGCTACATCGCTTTCCATGTCACCCACAAGCTGCCTCAGGGCGTGCGCTTCCCCTTCTATGTGGTCGTTCTGATGGTCTACTACCTGGGCTACACCTGCCAGTGTGTTGTTACCAAGTCTGCACAGAGCTGCATGACCAATGACCCCAAGCAGCGCCCCATGTTCGCTTCCTTCGACGGCGTGTTCAACACCCTGCTGTTCGCCATTCTGGGCATCATCATTCCCCGTATCGCCAACAGCTACAACGATGTGGGCGGTTACGCATCTCTGGAGTTCTTTGACACCCTGTGGAAGATGACTGCTGTCATGTCTGCGATCTTCACCATCATCGCTGTGATCTCCATCGCTCCCAAGGATCGTTCCGAGTTCTTCGGCACCGGCAAACCTGTTAAGGTCGGCCTGAAGGATTACTGGGATACCCTGAAGAACAACCGCGCCATTCAGATGCTGGTCCTGTCCGCATCTACCGATAAGCTGGGTTCTTCTGCAAAGTCCAGCGCCGTCATGGTCGCCATGTTCGCCTGCATCGCCGGTTCCAACCTGCTGCAGAGTAATGTTACCGGTCTGGTGACCATCCCCAGCACCATCGTGTGCTTCCTGTTCATCAGCTTCTTTGCTACCCGTCTGGGTCAGCGCAAGGCTATGTTGATCGGTTCTGTGGGCGGTCTGATCACCAATGGTATCCTGGCAGCTCTGTGGCTGTTCGGTGATCCCACCACTATGACCTCCAACCCCGAGACTGGTGCTCTGAACTGGGGCTACTTCCTGATCCTCTATCTGGTCTTTACCATCGTCACTGCTGGTTTCCAGGGTATCTCCGGCAACATCGTTATCCCCATGACCGCTGACTGCGCTGACTACGAAGTCTACCGTACCGGCAAGTACGTCCCCGGCCTGATGGGCACCCTGTTCAGCTTCGTGGATAAGCTGGTCTCCTCTTTCGCTCCCATGGTCGCCGGTATCATGTTCAGCATGTGCGGCTTCACCGACCACAACCCCGTTATGGGTGACCCTGTTACCCCGGGCCTGCGTATGGGCGTTGTCTTCTGCGCATACGGCATGATCATGATCGGCCTGGTCTGCAACCTGATCGCTATGAAGTTCTATCCCCTGACCAAGGAGAAGATGGAAGAGATCCAGGATGAGGTCGCTCAGATCAAGATGAAGACCATGGCTGAGAACGCCTAATTGGTACTTGCAATTTTCTGCGGAAACCTGTAAAATCAAATAGAAAAACCGCTCGCCCTTGCGGCGGGCGGTTTTCTGCTTTTGGAACAAAATTCAGACAAGAGGTACATCGTAAATGGAAGAAAAGACACAGTGGGTAAAGGACCCGGACCATGGGTTCATCTGGAACACCATCGACCACCTGTTATACTGGAGAGAACACCGTGAAAAGCACTGTGTCAGCCGCAAGAAGTATATGCGCCTGTGCATTCTGGGTGCGTTTGGTGCGCACCAGTTCTATGCCAAGCGCCCGGTGCTGGGCCTGCTGTATCTGGCAACCTTCTGGAGTGGTTTCTCTGCCGCTATGACCATCGTGGACTTCATCATTGCCGTGCCCATGAAACCGGACGAGAACGGCAACATCTGGCTGTAAAAAGCCCTCTGGCGGCCTGCTGGGCCGGAAAGGAAAACACCCTATGGATAATGTCATGCGGTTTCTGTTCAACACCAACCACGAGCAGCCCAGCATCCTGGTCTGGGTCCTGCTGATCGTGATCGCGGTCGTGATTCCCAATTACGTCAGATATCGGATGGAGCAGAAGCGCTCCAATGATTCTGTTCCCACCCAGAACCCTGCCCGTTCTGCCCCGCGCAAGAAGAAGCGCAGCAAGAAGCGCTGAGCCACAGGCTGAGATCGTATGGCAAAGATGCTTTGCTATTTGCCGCATACAAAAACCGCCCCGGCGGCTGCTTTGTGCAGTGCCGGGGCGGTTCGTTTGTTTTTTGTCAGATGCAGGAAGTACTTACTTCTTGATCTTGATCAGCTGTGCGTTCAGGCTCTCAATAAAGCCGTCGGGCATGTTGATCATCTTAGCCATAGCCTCAGGGGTCATGCGCTTCATCATATCCCACATGCCAACGCCGGGCTTGATGTCAAAGTTGGTGGCCAGCTTGACAGCCCTGGTGGCGAGAGCCAGAGCCTCTTCGTTCTTGGAGAGCTCCTCCATGCTGTCCTTGATGCTGTAATAGCCCTCGGGGAACTCCATCGGAGCCTTCAGATCCAGGCTGCCGACCTGCTTGAACCAGTTGGCAACGCCCTCCTGACGCTCGTTGAACTCAGGCAGAGTGTAGCAATCAGGCTCCTTCTCGACCTTTTCCAGCGTGATGGAATCCTTCACGTCACCGGCAACGGCCAGGATGGTGTTGAAGCCCTCTTCCAGAGCAACGTTGAACTTGAACACGCGGTGTGCAGTCTGCTGGCCGACTTCCTTACCGTTGACGTACAGCACAACGGTGTCCTGGTTGGAGTAGACCTTGATCTCGGTGGTCTCGCCTGCGCGCTGTGCATGGCGGCGGCCGGCGATGTGGACCATGGGCAGCTTGGACCAGTATGCCTGGTAGACAAAGTAGCTGTCCTTCTTGGTCTTGCGGTCAATGGTCATCAGGCCCTTGTTGTTGCGGCCTGCAACGCCGCCCTCGTTGCGGGCAGCACAGCCAAAGTCGAACATGTTCCAGCAGTGGGTAGCCCACACCCAGGGACGATCCTCGAACACCTGAGCCAGATGCTCGTGGTACAATGCCTGATACTCCTCGGTGTAGTCCTTGCACTGGGGATCGTTGCTGTGCCAGTTGATGATACCCTCGGTGCCGTACTCGGAGATGCCGATGCAGATGTCGGGGTGCTCGGCGTGGAACTTGTCCAGCCAGGGGCCGTTCTGCTCCATCTTGCCGCCGTACCAGCCGAAGTAGTGGTTGTAGCTCTCTACATCAGTAATGTGATGCATGGGGCCGTCAACAGGGGTGTTGGAGACGTGGGCAATGGTGGTGAGACGGGTGGGATCCAGCTCACGCACCAGCTTCTGCAGGTCGTGGTGGTTGTCCACCAGCTCCTGGCAGATGCCGCCGATCAGGATCTCGTTGGACAGGCCCCAGAACATGATGGAGGGGTGGTTGTAGTTCTGGATGATCAGCTCGGTCATCTGGTGACGGCAGTTCTGGTGAGCGGAGGGGTCCTTCTTAAAGACGCTGATGAAGGGGATCTCAGCCCAGACGGCGAAGCCCAGCTCGTCACATGCGTCGTAGAAGTCCTGGCTGTGCTGATAGTGGGCCAGACGGATGGTGTTGGCACCCAGCTCCTTGATGAGCATGGCATCCTCGTAGTGATCCTCAGCGGTCAGGGCGTTGCCCTTGTACAGACGATCCTGATGGCGAGCCACGCCGCGCAGCGGGGTGGGCACGCCGTTGATGGAGAAGCCGTCGCTCGGGGTCACAGTATAGCTGCGGACACCCACGTTGGCGTAGATCTCGTCAAAGGTCTCGTTGTTCTTCTGCAGGCGGGCGGTTACGGTGTACAGGTTGGGCTCGTCCATGCTCCACAGCTGGGCATCGGGAACGTACAGGGTGACCTTGGTGCTGTCGCAGGGGCGCACGCCGGAAGCAACTTCGTTGCCGTAGCAGTCCTCAATGCTGTACATCACGGTATAGGCCTCTTCGCCGTTGGTGACCCAGCTCTCGATCTCAAAGGTGGCACCGCCGTCCTCGGTGGGCTTGGGGGTGACCTTGATGCCGGGGCCGCCGAAGTAGTCCAGGTCAAAGTGGGTGCCGGGCACGCTGATCAGGTTCACGCCGCGGTACAGGCCGCCGTAGAAGGTGAAGTCGGCGGAAGCGGGGTACATGGAGGGGGTGTCCTCGTTGGAGACCTCGATGGTCAGCTCGTTGTCGCCCTCGTGGCACAGGTCGGTGACATCGGCACGGAAGATGGAGAAGCCGCCCTCGTGGGTGGTTGCCACCTGGCCGTTGACCTTCACGGTTGCGGCCAGAGCAGCTGCCAGCACCTCAACGTAGGTGCGGCCGCCAGCCAGAGGCTGCTTGGGCTGGGTAAAGGTGCGGGTGTAGACACCGGTGGTGCGCAGATAGCTGCCGTTGCCGTCCATGCCGTCCACAGCGTTCCAGGTGTGGGGCAGGGTGACCTGCTCGGTGGGACGCTCGCCCTTGGGGAAGGACAGGGTCCAGTTTTCGTTCAAGGAAATGATCTCTCTCATCGATACTGCTCCTTCTGGTTTTCTTCTTTGTTTCGGCGGCCTGTATGGCAGAAGAAATGCCGGAAACAGGCCGGTTGTTGATTTTAGTATAGCACATCAGAGGGGGGCAGAGTTTGTACAATCTTTGGGCAAAATAGTAATATTTTGTGAAAATCCAGACGATGATTCCATGATTTTACAATCTTGCCCTTGGAAATGACAGTACAGCATGAAAAAGGCTCCCCGGAGCAGAGAGGAAAAGGAGGCTGTACCTCTCCGTAGAGGGCGGCAGCGGCTTCCGCTCATCCCTGACCAGAAGGCCTCTTTGGCGCTGTGGGCTCCTCCGGCAGAAAGTGTTGACGGAACGGCGGCTTTTTGCTATAATTATATAGCTATGAATATGGAGATGTATCGAAGTGGTCGTAACGAGAACGACTCGAAATCTAACTGGCTTTTTGGAAGTGGTTTTCCGGTTTTGCTAGGTTTCATGCGGGTTTTCCGACTTCGTGAGGGAACGATTTTCTGGCGTTCTCTCCTGCAATTCTCTCCAAAGTTTTCCCAGAATGCACGGCGCATTCTAAAATTTAATATCTGGAGCATTACTCAAGTGGTCGTAAGAGGTCGCACTCGAAATGCGATAGGCCGGGAGACCGGTGCCAGGGTTCGACTCCCTGATGCTCCGCCAAATCGAATGGACAGATGAATTTTATTCGTCTGTCCATTCTTTTTTGCCGGAACATCGCCCGTCCACCCTGTCTTGTGGGCGTATGGCATCATGCTGACGCATTGCCATAGCCCAGCCCCTCCAGCATCGCCTGTGCAGACGAGAGCTTGGAAGCGTAATCGAGGTGGGCGTAAATATTGGCGGTGGTGGAGAAGTCGCTGTGACCCAGCCATTCCTGAATCTGCTTCATGGGAACGCCGTTTGCCAGAAGAAGGCTGGCGCAGCTGTGGCGCAGATCGTGGAACCGGATGTGCGGCAGACCATACTGCCGGAGCAGCCATTCAAAGTGTTCCGTCACGAAGTTGGGACGGAGCAGTTTGCCTTCCTGATCGGTGCAGACGAAATCCAGATACTCAGTGCTGTAGCTCTTCTTGAATAGCTTGCGGTAAAGCTGCTGCTTTTCCTTCTGCTTCAGAAGTTCTTCTTCCACAGCTGGGATCAGCGGCAGAGTGCGGCAGCTGGTCTTGTTCTTCATCACATCGCTGACGACCGGAACATACTTGCCGTTCACCCGCTGTTCCGTGACTTTGTGGTTGATGGTCATGGACTTCCGCTCGAAGTCGATGGACGACCATTTCAGCCCCAGCACCTCACTCCGGCGCAGACCGTAATAGGCCGTGATGAGAATGCACAGGTGGAGCGGGTCATCCTGCGAGACTTCCAGCAGCTGCTGGACCTCATCCTTGGAGTAGAAGTTGGCCGGAAGCTGTTCTTCTTCGGGCGGTCTACTTTCAGCATCGGATTGACTTCCAGATAGTCCTTGCGCACGGCATCCTTGAACGCCTTGCCGAAGATGGCGTGGTAGTGGATAACGGTGTTGGTGGTGCAGCCATCCAGCAGGATCTTCTCCTGAAACTCGTCCAGCACTTGCGGTGTGACCTCACAGAGCTTCAAACCCAGTGGCTTGAAGTACTGCGTGATGCGGCCCTGAATCATCTGGTTATAGCTGATGAAAGTGGCGGTCTGGATGGATGCCTTGTGAATCTGAATCCACTCGTTGAGATAATCCAGAAACAACATCTCCGACTTGTTGACGGGCTGGAGGGGCAGCGGCAAGGGCTTGGCGGTTTTAGCATCTACTTTTTCGTAGGCTCCGCCCCGCCCTGTGGGCAGTTCGCCCGTTTCGTCATAGCGGAGCAGGACTTCGTGGAGCATCGCCTCGGCTTTGCGCTTGTTGCCCCGGACGGTCAGGCCGGTGGAGATCCACTTGATCTTCCGTTTGCCATTGGCATCGTAAAGGTTGAGTACGAAATAGAAACGTCCATTTTTCTCTTGGACAGACCCTGTTGTTTTCATCATAAACCTCCTTGTGGTTTAACAGGCGTGCTGTCCGTTGCTGCAATCACAGCATACCACATCCAGCGGCGGATTTCCAGCCGGAAACGCACTCTGCCCGGTGAGCAGGAACTCGATGACGCTCAGCTTTGGGATGCGGTAGGTGCGTCCGATCCGCAGCGCAAACAGGCGGCGGGAACGAATGAGTTCCCCTACCGTGTGGCGATTCAGGTTGAGCATTTCGGATGCCTGCTGAAGGCTGAGGGCATCGGGGTAGCCGGGAAACATCTGGGAATAGGTATCGTTAAGCTTCATAGGCGCTCCTTCTGTATAAGTAGTTTGAGGTCGGAAAGTGTGTCACCTGCGGTTATATCCTTTGCAGCAAAGCGGCGGTCAGGTGACAATGTAAAGAGAACTGGCAGCAATTCCAGCTCCCCCATCGCAGATGGTTTCAAACCCGTCTGCGTTAATAAGTTAAGGTCTCCCATATTGGTCCTCGACTTCCCTAGGAGTGGGGAATCGTCCGGCGGCGGGCTTGCACCGCACCATTGGCATTTCAGCCACCCCGTCTTCGTCATGACCGGGCTGCGAATTACAGAAGTACCTTTTGTGAAGTACCGGACGATTGAACTATTCTGTTTTCAAAGAACGGAGTTACATAGAAAATCTTCGGAATTTAAGGCTTCCGAAAAAATTGTCCCTCTAATTGGTAGCCGACGAAAAAGGCCAAAATATAACCTGAAAAAGAAATTTGTTGAAAAGTTCTTGGAAAATATAGCCGAAGTAGCTTCTTGGTTAAAATAACGTCGGTTCATGGGGCGACCGATGGAGGACGAAACTTTGCAACAATGGCGGTGCCTGAAGTTGAAAGTGGTCTTGAAAAAAGATGCCCTCAATAGGTAGCCGATGAGAAAGGCCATTCTGCACCCACAACTTATAACCTGTAACCAAGATGTAATCATCCAAATCGATATTAGCCAGAAAAAGAAGCCTTCATATCCGAACCCAGTTGGACGACCAAAATGCACCCGTGTCTCCAAAAGTCAACAAAAAAGTCACAAAAAAATAGCAGCCGTCTGCAAGGTAGATGCAGATGGCTGCTATTGATAAATTAGATAAAATTATTAGGTGATCAATGCGGTGAAAATATCACGTCGTTCAGAATTGGACTTGTTGGTGAAATCAACATTATCCATCCACTGAAGAAGTTTTTCCTTGTTATTTTCGGTCAAAACTTCGTTATGGAAGATAAAATATCCTAATAAATAATTAATATAATCAATGCGAGGAAGTTGAGTGGGTGTGTTCTCATTGATGAAGTCTAAAGTGCGATCGAGTGCAGCTAAAGTCATAGAAAAGCATTGTGTAAGCTGTTCTGGAGAAAGGTTACAAAGTTGATTTTCCTTAGTATCAGAAGGAATAGGAGCATAATTTCCGGAATGAGGCTTCTGAGTGATAACTTCATACGCAGGATTTAATGCTGCAACTGGGTAAGAAACATTGGTTTTTTGCGGAGTGAAAAAATCTTCGTATCCTGCTTCATATACACGGGTACGGTAGAGGTTTGTGTACTGTTTATAAATATCAATTCCATGAGCTTTCAGTTTAGAAAAGCGCATTTGAATAATACTTACTCGGCTGCCAGCATTGTTTAGAACTTCGAACCACTCAATTTGTTCATCCTCAGTTAGGTCTTCAGCCGAATTAAGAGTATAATTATAGTTTCTCATTTTGCTGCGTACTTGAAGGAGCACAGACAAGACATCGGCAGAACCAAGTGCGCTTTTAGCCTTAGTATACTCAAATAATTTGGTATCCTCTTTATTTAAGAGGATACCAACAGGAATTTGATTACTCCTGATAGAGTCACGCACCTCTGTGAACTCGCCTTTTCCTAAGTCTAACACGATATTTCGAAAATCATCATGATTACAATATGCTTTATAGTTAGTGGTTAAACGCTGCTGGCCATCCACGACCGAGTACTGACCGCGTTCAATAGTTGAGATGATTTCTCTATCTATAAAGGAAACTTGCGGAACAGCACTATCCACAGTATTTATAACATTGATAGAAATAGGAGAAACCGGAGCCTTTCCCCACAATTGATAATTAAGAAGATCGATACACTTCTGAAGTGTCCAACTGATATCTCACTGATACAACGGCAAAGAAATCGAGTTCTCCTCAATTTTACGACACATATCTGCTACAGTTATCAAGGAGGTTCTTTTGGTCGGATCAAATGTTGCTGCTATCATCAAACCTTTGTTGACTCTCATGTTGCCTACCCTTCTTTTGTTGGAAGTAATCACTTGATTGTATAGTACATCCAATCACAGCAAAAGTCAATAGCAGCATACATGCAAATCGCAAAAATCGTGAAAATCAAGCAAAACGATGGGTGCTGCTTAAATGTAGCAGCACCCATCGTTCTAGTCTAACAGAAAGCACACACACCACGTATAACGAGAACTGCTTAAAGCATGAGCCTTCGTGAGGCTTCTAAAACAGCCTTGAAATGGGTTGAAAAAGCCACATCCTGCTCCTTTGTCCGTTTTAGGCTCCCCTTGGGGTGCTTTCTGAACTGCACCCCATTTGTTAGACAGTATGGTATACTGTTTAGGAAATGGGGTGT
>OJQO01000409.1_pt1 | contig 19258 bp, 13 predicted proteins | sample 1598931 | NCBI WGS metagenome assembly OJQO01 (sample SAMN03922515, study PRJEB24848) | human gut metagenome | isolation source: stool sample | host: Homo sapiens | place: Germany | collected 2010-02 | reverse complement strand
TCCCCAAGGTGCCTGATGATGCCTATGTGAAAGTGGAGACTACGAAGATTCGAAATTTTAACTGTTGACTTTTCTCCTCAATTTCGATATGCTGTTCTTGCTTTATCCGTTTCATTTTTGCACTGTTAACGTTAAAGCAAAAGACCAGAGTTGTAAAGCCTTTTGGCTAAATAACTCTGGCCTTTTTGTTGGGCTTGTGCAACAGCCCCATGCAAATTAAAATAATAATTCCGCTATCTATGCGCAGAGCAACGCGGAGCGCATTTTTGATCGTTGTACGGTCGGATAAGCTGTGAAACCAACGCCGCCGTGCAGGGGGGGGGCTGCGCGGCGGCGTTGGTTATGAAAAGGAGAATAATATGAGGAAGCAGAAAAAGTCGGTTTAACCCATAGTTACCTGCACCGTTACCTCGGTCCCGGCGGCAGCCAGCGGCAGCACATTGCCGCAGATGGCCTTGCCGTCTACGGTAACCGCCTTGACGCCGTGCTGAACCCCGGCGGCGTTGTCCACCGTGATGCGATACTCTGCGCCACGGAAGCGGCGGGTGACCGTGTAGCCGGTCAGGGTGTGGGGGATGCAGGGGTCCACCCGCAGGCCGTCCAAGGTGGGCTGGATGCCCAGAATGTACTGACTGATGTTGAAGAAGGTCCATGCTGCCGTGCCGGTCAGCCAGCTGTTTTTGGCTTCGCCGAAGGTGGGGGCGTCCTTGCCTGCCACCATCTGGCTGTAAACGTAGGGTTCGGTGCGGTGGATCTCAGAGATGTCCTCGATGTAGGCGGGGCAGGTCTTGCGGTAGACCGCAAAGGCGCGGTCGCCGTGACCCAGCGTTGCCTCGGCGCAGCTGATCCACGGGTTGTTGTGGCAGAAGATACCGGCGTTCTCCTTGTATCCCGGAGGATAGCTGGAGATCTCGCCCAGATTCAGCTGATAGCTGGTGTAGGCAGGCTGCAGCAGCACCACACCGTATTTGGTGTCCAGACGCTCCTCCACGCTGGCAAGCGCTTGCGCGGCCTGTCCGCTCTCCTTGCCAATGCCAGCCATGACGCACATACCCTGCGGCTCAATGAAGATCTGACCCTCGGTGCACTCCTTGCTGCCGACGGGCTTGCCGAAAGCATCGTAGGCACGGCGGAACCATGCGCCGTCCCAGCCGGCGGTCAGGGTGGCCTGTTCTACTGCGTCAATGGCGGTGCGGGCACTGGCGGCCTCCTCGGTGAGGTGCAGGTGGTCACAGAGTTCGGCGTACTCGCGGCCATATTTCACGAACATGCCCGCAATGAACACACTCTCAGCCACGGGGCCCTCGCTGGGGCCGGTGATCTGGAAGCTCTCGCCCGGGTGCTCCGAGAAGCAGTTCAGGTTCAGGCAGTCGTTCCAGTCTGCCCGGCCGATCAGCGGCAGGCCGTGGGGGCCCAGATGGGTATGGGTATAGCGGAAGCTCCGGCGCAGATGCTCCATCAGGGGCTGTGCTCTGGTCACGTCGTTGTCAAAGGCCACCGGTTCGTCCAGGATCGACCAGTCACCGGTTTCCCGCAGATAGGCGGCGGTGCACGCAATGAGCCAGAGCGGGTCATCGTTGAAGCCGCTGCCCACGTCGCTGTTGCCCTTTTTGGTCAGGGGCTGGTACTGGTGGTAGGCACTGCCGTCCTCAAACTGGGTGGCAGCAATGTCCAGAATGCGCTCCCGTGCGCGGGAAGGGATCATGTGGACGAAGCCCAGCAGATCCTGACAGGAATCCCGGAACCCCATGCCGCGGCCGATGCCGCTCTCGTAATAGCTGGCACTGCGGCTCATGTTGAAGGTGACCATGCACTGATACTGGTTCCAAAGGCTCACCATCCGGTCCAGCTTTTCCTCGCCGGAGGTCAGCTGCCAGCCCGAGAGCAGCTCCTGCCAGTAGTCGGCCAGTGCCCTGCGGGCGGCATCCACCTGTGCGTCGGTGGCATAGCGGGCCATCATGGCCTCGGCCCGGGCTTTGTTGATGATGCCGGGAGCGCTGAATTTTTCCCCGACCGGGTTTTCGATGTAGCCCAGCCCGAAGATGATGCTCTTTTTCTCACCCGGTGCCAGCGTGAGATGGAAATGGTGGGCACCCACCGGAGCCCAGCCGTGGGCAATGCTGTTCGAGCAGTGACCGGCTTTGACCGCTTCCGGTGCGGCGGGGCCGCCGTACACGCCGCAGAAGGCATCCCGGCTGGTGTCGAAGCTGGTAACGGGGGTGTTGGCCCAGAACACGGCGTAGTGATCCCGGCGCTCCCGGTACTCTGTCTTATGATAGATGGCACTTTCCACCACTTCCATCTCGCCGGTGGAAAAGTTGCGCTGGAAATTGGAGCTGTCGTCCATGGCATCCCACAGGCAGAACTCCACATAGCTGAATACGTCCAGCGTGCGGGGGGCAGCGGTCTTGTTTTCCAGCGTCAGCCGGTCGATCTCACAGGCATCGCCCCGGGGCACAAAAAGTTCCTGAGCGGCCGCAATGCCGTTTTTTTCGCCCTGCAGGATCGTGTAGCCCAGACCGTGGCGGCAGGTGTAACTGTCCAGTTCCGTCTTGGCGGGCTGCCAGCCCGGGTTCCAGATGGTGCCGCCATCGTTGATGTAGATGCGGTGGCCGTCCATGTCCAGCGGGGAATTATTGTAGCGGTAGCGGGTCAGCCGCCGCAGCCGGGCATCCCGGTAAAAGCTGTAACCGCCGCCGGTGTTGGACACCAGACTGAAAAAGTCCTCGCTGCCCAGATAGTTGATCCAGGGCAGGGGAGTGCGGGGCGTGTCGATCACATATTCCCGGCGCGCGTCATCAAAATGTCCGAATCTCATAGCCTTGTTCCTCCTTATAGGGTAAACCGGAAATGCTGAAATCATTTGATGGCGAAAACGATTTAGAATCTGCGGCCCAAGGGTGGGAAAGGCACTTGTCACCCTAAGAATAGTCTATCCTGCGGGAAAAATCAAGAGCGGACCTGAAATATACAACAAGGGTGCAGCGGGCTGGTTCAGGGGTGGAAACCGGTATGGGAACGAAAAAATTATCGAACGGTAACGAAATGTAACGAAAACGATACAGACTGCATAATTCTGAGGAAATGAAATCTCGCAACCTGCTGAAATGCAGACTTTTGAGATAAAACTTTTCTTCTTCTGCTTGATTTTTAGTGCAAAGTGCGCTATATTGAAATTGCGAAAACGATTTAGGATTCGTTCAGGAGCCCTGAGCGGGTCCCTGTGAAGGAGGGCGGCGAAATGTCATCCTTAAAAGATCTGGCGCGTGAATGCGGTGTCTCGGTGGCAACGGTGAGCAAAGCGCTCAATGGCCAGTCGGACATCTCTGCTGCGACCCGCGACCGTGTTCGCGAGGCGGCCCGCCGTATGGGCTATGTGCCCAATATGGCGGCCCGCGCGATGAAGACCAACCGTACCTACAACCTTGGCGTTCTGTTTGTGGACGAGCGGCAGAGCGGCCTGGCCCACGAGTACTTTTCGGCGGTGCTGGACAGCTTCAAAGTGCAGGTGGAAAAGCTGGGCTATGATATCACCTTTGTCAACCGGAACCTCGGCGGCAGAACAATGACCTATCTGGAGCACTGCCACTACCGGGGCGTGGATGGAGCGGTGATCGCCTGCGTGGATTTCAACGATCCGCAGGTGGTGGAGCTGGTCAACAGTGATGTGCCGGTGGTGACCATCGACCATGTGTTCAACAACCGGATGGCAGTCCTTTCCGATAATGTCAACGGGCTTTCGGCGCTGGTGCGGTACGCCTACGCCAACGGCCACCGCCGCATCGCCTTTATCCATGGCGAGCGCACGGCGGTGACGGAGAACCGGCTGGCGGGCTTCTACAAGAGCTGTGCGGAGCTGGGGCTGCAGGTCCCCGAAGAATATGTGCGCAGCGGTGTGTATCACGATCCCGACCGCTGTGCCGAGGAGACCCGGGCCCTGCTGGCACTGCCCCAGCGGCCCACCTGCATCCTTTTCCCCGATGATTTCTCGGCCATGGGCGGCTGCATCGCTCTGCAGGAAGCGGGCCTGAGCATCCCGGAGGATATTTCCGTGATGGGATATGACGGCATTTACCTCTCCCGCGTGATGAAACCCCAGCTGGTGACCTGGCAGCAGAACACCAAAATGCTGGGCCGGATGGCAGCGGATAAGCTGGTGCAGATGATCGAGCACCCCCGTGTGACGCTGGCCGAGCAGATCCCGGTGACAGGAAAACTGCTGGAGGGCGGCTCGGTGCGCAGCATCGAATGAATGGGTTGGATTTGGTTCCGGGCGAACCGGAGCCTTGAATTTGAAACGTTTTTTCACGAAAACCATTGAAGGAGGTTTTTCATTATGAGAAAGATTTCGCGTCGTAATTTCCTGCTGGCTTCCGGTGCAGTTACCATCAGTGCAGCGCTGAGCGCATGCGGCGGCTCCTCTTCTTCTACCGGCGCGGCATCCTCTGCTGCAGCTTCTTCCGCCGCTTCCGATGCTCCGGCAGCTCAGGGCAAGGTGCTGAATATCTGGTGCTGGAACGACGAGTTCCAGGGCCGCTTCAATAACTATTACCCCGAGGTCGCCTCCATCGCTGAGGACAAATCCACCACCACCCTGAAAGATGGCACCGTTGTCAAGTGGACCATCAACGCCAACGAGAACAACAACTACCAGAATAAGCTGGATGAGGCCCTGTTGAATCAGGACTCTGCCGCCGATGATGACAAGGTAGATATCTTCCTGATCGAGGCTGACTACGCACTGAAGTATGTGGATTCCGATTACGCGCTGGATGTCAAGGCAGACATCGGCCTGACCGATGCCGATCTGGCTGGTCAGTACCAGTACACCAAGGACATCGTTAGCGTGGACGGCAGCCAGCGCGGCACCACCTGGCAGGCGACCCCCGGTCTGTTCGCATACCGCCGCAGCATTGCCAAGGAAGTGCTGGGCACCGATGATCCCACCGAGGTGCAGAGCCATCTGTCCGATTGGGATAAGTTCAACGAGGTGGCTGCACAGGCCTCTGCCAAGGGCTACAAGATGCTGTCTGGCTTCGATGATGCTTACCGTACCTTCTCCAACAATGTGGACGCTCCCTGGGTGGACGGCACGACCGTCAAGGTAGACCCCAACATTATGAAGTGGGTCGATCAGACCAAGGAGTACACCGATAAGGGCTACAACAACAAGTCCAGCCTGTGGGACAGCCAGTGGGCAGCCGATCAGGGCCCGAGCGGCAAGGTGTTTGGCTTCTTCTATTCCACCTGGGGCATCAACTTCACCCTGCTGGGCAACTCTCTGGAGACCCCTGTGGCCGAGGGCGGCAAGGAAGAAGTGGGCAACGGCATCTACGGCGATTACGCAGTCTGCGAAGGTCCTCAGCCCTATTACTGGGGCGGCACCTGGATCTGCGCGGCAGCCGGTACCGATAATACCGATATCATCCGCGACGTGATGCAGAAACTGACCTGCGACGAAGCCATTATGAAGCAGATCACCCTGGATACGCAGGATTACACCAACAACGAGAAGGCTATGGAAGAGATCGCAAACAGCGATTATGCCTCCGACTTCCTGGGCGGCCAGAACCATATCGCCCTGTTTGCAGAAGCTGCAAAGAAGATCGATATGTCCAACGCAGGCCCGTACGATCAGGGCCTGAACGAGAGCCTCCAGAATGCCTTCAAGGATTACTTTACCGGCACGGTGGACGAGGATACCGCAAAGGCAAACTTCGAGACCGCCATCAAGGAAAAGTACCCCGAGCTGACCGATGTGGTCTGGCCCGCATAAGCGCAGCCGGAACCTGAAAACCTTTTGAACCGAATCTGAATGGGGCGGGCCGGACGCTGATCCCGCCCGCCCCGTTTTGCTTTGGGCAGTGTACGTCAGGAGGGCAGTTACTATGGGAGCAAAACCAAAGAAGAACGGCTCGATCAGCTATGCAAAGTGGGGCTATATTTTCATTGCACCGTTCTTCCTCATCTTTGCACTGTTCCAGCTCATCCCACTGGGGTCTACGATCTATTACAGCTTTTTTGAATATTACCGCAGCGGCCTGAAGATCATCGGCCCCACCTTTGTGGGCCTGAAGAACTACATCACCCTGTTTGCAACCGACCTGCCCAAATACTTTGGCAACACGCTGCTGCTCTGGATCATCGGTTTCATCCCGCAGATCGCCATCTCGCTGCTGCTGGCGGCCTGGTTCACCGACCTGCGCTTGAAGCTGAAGGGCCAGACCTTCTTCAAGACAGTCATTTACATGCCCAACCTCATTATGGCTTCGGCATTTGCCATGCTGTTCTTTGCCCTGTTCTCGGATAACGGCCCCGTGAACGCTGCACTGGTGGGCATGGGCATCCTCAGGGAGCCCTTCAGCTTCCTGAACAGTGTCTGGGGCAACCGCGGCCTCATCGGCCTGATGAACTTCCTGATGTGGTTCGGCAATACGACCATCATGCTGATGGCGGCCATCATGGGCGTGGACCCCACCCTGTATGAGGCAGCGGAGCTGGACGGCTGCACCCCGAACCAGATGTTCTGGAAAATCACCATCCCGCTCATCCGGCCGATCCTGGTCTATGTGATGATCACTTCGATGATCGGCGGCCTGCAGATGTTCGATGTGCCGCAGATCCTGACCAACGGCAAGGGCGGCCCCGACCGCACCTCCACCACCATGATCATGTACCTGAACAACCACCTGTTCAGCAAGAACTACGGTATGGCCGGCGCGGTCTCGGTGGTGCTGTTCCTGGTGTGCGCAGTGCTCTGCGTGATCGTTTACATGGCCCTGACCAAGGAGGACGACGGCCTGAGCAAGGTCGAGCGCAAGGCCCGCAGGCAGGCGGCCAAACAGGTGAAGGGAGGAAAAGCATAATGTCACACGCAGTCAAGACAAGATCCGAAAAAGCGACCCTTGCGGCCCGCCGCACGGTGTGCTATGCGGCGCTGGTGCTGCTGAGCTTTTTGTGCCTGTTCTTCTTCTATGTGCTGGTCATCAATTCCACCCGTACCCATTTTGAGATCCAGAAGGGCTTTTCCTTTCTGCCGGGCAGATCCCTGATGACCAACCTGAAAAACGTGCTGTCGGATGCCAACATCCCGGTGCTGACCGGCGTGCGGAACAGCCTGATCGTGTCCGGCTGCTCGGCTGCCCTCAGCGTCTATTTTTCGGCCCTGACAGCCTACGGCATCTACGCCTATAACTTCCGGTTCAAAAAGGCGGCGTTTGCCATCATCCTGCTCATTATGACCATGCCGACCCAGGTCTCGGCGCTGGGCTTCCTGCAGCTCATCACGAAGATGGGCCTGAAGAACAGCTTCATTCCCCTCATCATCCCCAGCATTGCGGCCCCGGCGGTGTTCTTCTTTATGAAGCAGTACCTGGATGCCAGCCTGCCCATGGAGATCGTGGAAGCCGCCCGCATCGATGGCGCGGGGGAGTTCTACACCTTCAACCATATCGTGCTTCCCATTATGAAGCCCGCTCTGGCGGTGCAGGCCATCTTCTCCTTTGTGTCCAGCTGGAACAACTACTTCATCCCCGCACTGGTGCTGGATACGGCAGACAAAAAGACCCTGCCCATCCTCATTGCACAGCTCCGCAGTGCCGACTTCCTCAAGTTCGATATGGGCAAGGTCTATATGCTGGTGGCCATTGCCATCCTGCCTGTGATCATTGTTTATCTGCTGCTGTCCAAGTTCATCGTCCGTGGTGTTGCACTGGGCGGTGTCAAGGGCTGAGCATTTCGTTCTCTCCTTTGGAAAAAGCACCCACAGCCAGCAGGCCGCGGGTGCTTTTCTATCCTCTCGTGCTCAGTCGGCTTTGGCAATGCGCTGCATCGCGGTGGAAGCGACATGCTTTTCCTTGATGGCGCGGAGCTGGGCCATGTGGTCGGTGTTTATGTGGGCCTGCTGCTGGGCTTCGGAGTCCCACTCCTCAACGATGAGCAGCTCGTCCGGGTCGGCGGCGCTCAGGTAGTAATCGTAGCGCTCAAAACCGTCCTCCTGCTGGACCTTTGCCAGAATGCCGGCAGCGGCGACCTCCTGCAGAAAAGCGTCCCGCTGGCCGGGGAGCATACGGTAGGTGACCAGAAGCATCATGTGTTCCATGGTGAAATCTCCCTTATCATGTTCCAATGTGTGTTCTCTTAGACAAAAGCCGCCGGAAATCGCTTCCCGGCGGCTTTTGCTTATTAGGAGGATCAAAAGATGATCCCTGGAGAACTTAGTTCAGGATGGTCTGCTCGGTCTCGACATCAAAGACGTGGACCTTGTGCGGATCGAATGCAACGCGGACGGTGTCTCCGTTGCGTGCCTTGGAGGTGGGAGCAACACGGGCGGTCATCTTGTTGCCCTTGTACTCCAGGTACAGGTAGATCTCAGCGCCCATCATTTCGGACACATCGACCTGAGTCTCCAGGTGGCAGTCGGGGTGCTTTGCCATAAACTCGGGCTCGTCGTCGATATCCTCAGGACGGATGCCCATCTTGACCTTCTTGCCAACGTAGGAATCCAGCTTGCCGTCAGCGGTCTTTTCCTTGGGCAGGGGGATGGTGTCGCCGCCCAGGTCAATGGCGTACTGATCGCCGTTCTTGGTCACGGTGCCGTCCAGGAAGTTCATCTGGGGGCTGCCGATGAAGCCGGCAACGAACATGTTGCAGGGCATATCGTACAGGTTCTGCGGGGTATCGACCTGCTGGATGATGCCGTCCTTCATGACAACGATGCGGTCGCCCATGGTCATAGCCTCGGTCTGGTCGTGGGTAACGTAGATGAAGGTGGTAGCCAGCTTCTTGTGCAGCTTGATGATCTCGGTGCGCATGCTGGTACGCAGCTTTGCATCCAGGTTGGACAGGGGCTCGTCCAGCAGGAAGACTGCCGGGTTACGAACCATTGCACGGCCCAGAGCAACACGCTGACGCTGACCACCGGACAGAGCCTTGGGCTTGCGGTCCAGCAGGTGCTCGATCTCCAGGATCTTGGCAGCCTCGTGAACGCGGCGGTCGATCTCGTCCTTCGGGGTCTTGCGCAGCTCCAGACCGAAAGCAATGTTCTTGTAAACGGTCATGTGGGGGTACAGAGCGTAGCTCTGGAACACCATGGCGATATCACGATCCTTGGGAGGAACGTCGTTGATCAGGCGGCCGCCGATGTACATTTCGCCCTTGGAGATCTCCTCCAGACCGGCGATCATGCGCAGGGTGGTGGACTTGCCGCAGCCAGAGGGGCCGACGAAGATGATGAACTCCTTATCCTGGATCTCCAGGTTGAAGTCGGTAACAGCAGGAGCAGTAGCGCCCGGATAGATCTTGTAGATGTGCTGGCAGCTAATCGAAGCCATAGGTCATTGCCTCCATTAAAATTTTTCTATGTTACGGCACCTTGACGGTGCACGCTCTCGTTGGTATTATAATAACAGATAACTTTGTGATATAAAATAGCATTTTATTGATTTGAGGTGTCAGATATTGCTTTATGATTGGACAAGCACCGCAGCCCTTGGCGTGGTGCGGGATATCCAGCCCAAAGAACCCCTGACCCTGACCGGCGAGGGGCTGTGGGTCTGCCTGATCTCCAGCGGCAGATGCACTGCCAGCCTGACCGATGCCTCGCCCTCTCCGGCGGGCAGCGCACTGCTCCTGCCGCCCCAGAGTGCGGCGGCGGGCCATCTGGTGCTGAGCCGCGCCCCGTTGACCCTGACCCCGGAGGGGGAGAGCCACCTGCTCTGCATCCAGCTGACCGGGCAGGCGGCGGTGCAGTTCCTTGCCGGGCTGACGGAGCTGCCGTTCCTGGCCCGGGGCGAGACCTGCCCCGCCGCCGCAGAGCTGTTGGGCCGCCTTGCTGCCGAGGCCGACACGCCCCGCAGCCGGGCTGCCAGCCAGCTGGCCTTTGCCCTGCTCTGTGAGCTTGCGGGGGCCGACAGCGCCGCCCCGCCCCTGCCGCCGCTGGTGGAGGCCGCCATTGAGGATATCCGCCAGAACTACGCTGGCCTGTACGGCGTGGAGGAGCTCAGTGAGCGGCTGGGGGTCTCCAAGAGCCACCTTGTCCGCACCTTTACCGCCGCCGTAGGGGTGCCCCCGGGGCGCTACCTGACCACCGTGCGGGTGGAAGCTGCCATGCGGCTGCTCCTGCACCGGGAATACACGCTGGATGTCATTGCCAGCCTGTGCGGCTTCTCAGGGGCCAACTACCTGTGCCGGGTGTTCAAAAAAGAGACCGGCCAATCCCCCGCACAGTGGCGGGCCTTGGCCGGTCAGACAGCGCGGCCCCTCAGCCCGGCGGAAAGCCAGCGGGAGCAGGCACTGTATATTTAAAATGTTCAGGAGCCGGGGCAGCACCCGGCTCTTTTCCGTGGAGGCGTTCAGCTGCGCACAGACTGCGGGCGCTTGAGCAGGAACACCGTCAGGGCCAGCGTGATGGCCTCGGCGGCGGGGAAGGCCGACCACACGCCGTTCATGCCGAACAGGGCGCTCAGGATCAGCGAGCAGGTGACGATGGCGGCCACGCCCCGGCTGACCGAGGTGATGGTGGCCTCGGTGGGGCGGTTGACCGCACCCAGATAGCCCGCCGCAACAATATTGCAGCCTGCAAAGAAGTAGCCCAGGAAGTAGATGCGCATACCGCTGTGGGCATATTCGGCCATCAAAGCAGAGCTCTCGCTGTTGAAGAGGGCAACAAAGGTATCGGTAAAGCCAAACACGGCACCGTACAACACCGCCGCCAGCGCCAGCGCGGTGCCACAGCCCAGCAGAAGCAGCCTTTTTGCCCCGGCTATCTCGTTTTTGCCGTAGCACTGGCTGATCAGCGGCTGGGCACCCTGGGCCACGCCGTTGAAGATGGCTGTTGCCACCAGCGCAAAGTTGGCCACCACGCCGTAAGCGGCCACGCCCACGTTGCCCGCCAGCCGGAGCAGCAGGAAGTTGAACACGGTGGTGGTCACGGCAGAGGAGAGCTCCCCGACAAAGCCGGAGATGCCCAGCTGGCAGCTCTGCACCAGCAGCCGGGCCGAGGGGGCCTGCCGGACAAAGGTGAGCGTGTTGCTCTTTTGAAAGAAGTGGCGGCTGCAGATGGCGATGCTGAGCACCGGCGAGATGGCCGTTGCCAGCGCCGCGCCGGGCAGGCCCAGCCCCATGGGGAAGATGAAGATGTAATCGAACACCACATTGAACAGGCTGCCGCTCAGGGTGGCCACCATGGCAAGGGATGGGTCGCCGTCGTTGCGGACGAAGGCCGAGAAGATGTAGTTGCACATGAAGAAGGGTGTGAACAGCAGGAAGATGCGGGTGTAGTTCAGGCCCAGCGCCACAATGTCCGCATCGCCGCCCATGAGCTGCAGGAGCGTGCCCGGGCAGAACGCGCCCGCCAGCATGAACGGGATGGCGATCAGGCAGGCGCAGAGGATGGCGTTGGAAAAAAACCGCTGCGCCCGCGCCTCGCCCTGCGCCTGCAGGATGGCGTACCGGGTGGCCGCACCCAGACCGATCATCGAGCCGAAGGCAAAGATCAGGTTGTACATGGGCAGGCAGAGGTTCAGCAGGGTCACGCCGTCGGTGCCCGCCGCCTGGGCGATGAAATAGGTGTCGGCCAGAATATAGCACGATGTGCCGATCAGACCGAAAATATTCTGCGACACATACTTGAAGAACTGCTTTGTCAGGTTCATGGAAGCTTCCTTTCCGCAGGGAGAATAGGGGAGTGAAACGTAAAAACGACTACTACTATATCATAAAACTTGGCATATTTCAACGAAAAAGCGAGGAAACACGCCATCATTTCCCAAACGGAACACTTCTCCCCGGGGAGATGCTGCTATCCGAAAATGTTATACAAACACTGCCGATTTTGTGCAACTTGCCAAAGATGCTTTGGGGTTGTTGACAAAAAAAAAAAAAAGGTTTTATGATTTTTGTGTAAGATGCCACATAAAAACAGAAGAATCGGCAAACCAGTCGAAAGGCTGCGACGCAAAGCTAAAGGGCCTGTAATATGGCAGCCAGCTGCACTTCCCAGAAGTTTTCTCAGAGCGTCACACCAGCCTTTCGGGGCAGGTGCGGCGCTTTTTGTGTTTGCGGTGGGTGCAGAGAAGAGTATTTTGGGTTTTTGCAAAAAGGAGGATTTTTATGAAAAAACGATTGCTCAGCATGATACTGGCCCTCAGTATGATGCTGACCATTCTGCCGGTAAATGCCATAACGGCGTGGGCGGCGGATGGTAAGAGTGGTGCATGCGGAGGCGGGCTTACTTATACCATGATTCAAAATGATGGTACAGATACCTATACGCTGGCTATTACAAAAAGTGGTACTGGTACAGGGGTGATGACGGATTATGGTTATGGCTCTACGCCATGGTATGCTGACTGCGGCAAAATTACAAAGTTGACAATTGACGGGGCGACCTCAATTGGAAAAAATGCTTTCGATGGCTGCCGTAATCTGACTGATGTCGTGATTTCGAGTGGTGTGACCTCGATTGGTGAAGATGCGTTTGAATTTTGCGAAAAACTTACCAATACGAGTATTTCGAATATTTTGAAAGAAGCAACCTCAATTGGAGAGGGTGCTTTTCGTGGTTGCACTAGTTTGACAAGTGTTGAAATTCCGAAGAGTGTGACTTCGATTGACGTAGCTGCCTTTGGCCAATGCAGTAATCTGACTAGTGTCAAAATTTTGGGCACGATAACTTCAATTGCCAAAAGTACTTTTATTGTTTGTGGGAAACTGAGAGACATTGAAATTCCAGTGAGTGTGACCTCAATTGGAGACTGGGCCTTTCAGGGATGCAGTGAACTTGCTGATATCAAGATTCCAGAGAAAGTGACCTCAATTGGAAATTGTGCGTTTAAGAACTGCACTTCCCTTACTACTATCAAAATTCCAGATAGTGTAACCTCAATTGGTGAAAGTGCCTTTAATGGTTGTAGCAGTCTACATCATGTGGATTTGCCTTATGTTATCCCGACAATTTCACAAGCCGCATTTGATAATGTTAACACACATTATTATTATCCTGGGTATAGAGGCGATTTTGTTTCTCAAGCCCAAAAAAAGATTGCCACAGGAATTATTGGTATGGAGAGTCCGACTTACTCTCTCGTACATTGCTATAGCGATGTATCTTTTGATGCGAACGGTGGTTCTTTTGCAGATGGTGGTACCCAAAAGAAAGTCGAGAAAATTTGGAGTGCGACAAAACTAACACAGGAGCAAGTTGATAGTATTGGTATGCCAAAACGGGCTGGAAAAATTTTTCTTGGCTGGAATACTACGAGCAATGCTACTACAACAATAAATCCGATATCCGATTATGTGGTTGATGGTAAGATTTACTATGCAGTGTACAGAGATGTCGTTCCTGCCACTATTGCCATTAACGATTCCAACAAAACCTTTAAGGCAGGTACGGAAAGTAATGCCTTTACCGTTACCGCAACCAAAGGCGACACAGAAGCAGCCAAGGTGAAGTTTAAGTTCACAAATGGTACAGTACAGTACAAAAATAACAGCACCGATTGGACTGATTTGACTGGCAATGAGATAAGCATTGACGAGCTGAATAGTGCGCTGTTCCGGATTGCAACCAATAAGAATGCCACTGTTGGTACCTCTACCCTGACCGTGGAGCTTGTAACGGATCAGGGCACTGAGATTGGCGTACAAAATACGGCAGACTTTACTGTGACGGCCCGTACCCCTGCAGCTGTTACCATTACCGGCCCCACCAACAATGCTGTGAAGGCCGGTGAACCCAGCCAGACCTTTACAATGAGCATTACCAACCACGATGATGCAGTTGGCAAGGTGACATTTGACTTTGACGGCGAAGTGCAGTATGCGGATAATACATACAGCCCCAACTGGACAACGGTTGATAAGGACAATGGTGTGACCCGTGCAATTGCAACCGGTAAATATTTCCGTGTTGTACCCAAGGCAGATGCTGCTACTGGTGATATGACCCTGACTGCAAAGCTGGTTGATACCGATGGCAACGAAATTACTGGTGCAACCGCAAGCACGACCTTTGCTGTAACGGCCCGGAAGCCTGCCGAGGTTACTATTACCGGCCTTGACAATACCACGGTGAAAGCCGGTGAAGCAAAAGAATTTACCGTAAGTGTTACCCCCAATGACGATGCAAACACTGGTGCAAAAGCAACGATTACAGTAAGCGGTGCAAACGCAGATGCTGTTGAGAAGATTCAGTACAAGGACGGCGAGACTTGGAAGGATGTGCCGGGCGAAGGTCTGAGCATTGATGAAATCAACAACACTGAGTTCAAGCTCATTACCAAGGCTGACGCAAATGACGGTGATGTAACGATTACCGTTACTGCAAAGAAGGCTGATGGTACTGAGATTGACAAGAAGGTCGCAGCTGTTACCGTAAAGAAGCATGAAAATGCTGCCGTTACCATTACCGACCTTGATGGTACTACTGTGAAAGCCGGTGAAGCAAAAGAATTTACCGTAAATGTTACTCCCAATGACGATACCATTGACAAGGTGACCTTTGGCACGACCAGCGGCGAGGTACAGTGGAGCAGTGATAACGGCAACACTTGGACAACTGTGCCTGGTGATGTGGATTACAGCGACCTGACCGGAAAGCAGTTCCGTGTTGTGCCTGCCGCCGATGCAGCAAATGGCACTGTAACTGTGACCGTTACTGCAAAGAAAGCAGATGGCACGGAAGCCGCCAAGAAAGATGCAAGCTTTACCGTGACCAAGAAGGAAGAGCCTGTTACTCCCGGCGGCGGCAGCACTGGCGGCGGTGAGAACCCGGGCGAGAACCCTGGTAGCGGCAGCACGACACCGAAGCGTAAGCTGGAGATTGCCGATGGTACCCTGACCAGTGTGACGGTGAAGGATGAGAACGGCAATCTGAAGGATATTACCGATACCATTACCAAGGATCTGGATGGAAAGTATGAGATCCCTGTAGGTGCCAAGGTGACCGTTACCGCAAAGGATGCCCCCGAGGGCATGAAGTTTGGTGAATGGAGCATCAGTGATAAGACACTTCTGAGCGACCCCGATGTTCCTTACACAGAAAAAGACCTGATCTTTACCATGCCGGACAATCCGGATGGAGTGAAGCTCAGTGTGGTCTATCTGGAAGAAAGCATCGGCGAGGAGCCGAATCTGGTGGAAAAGGGCGCTCTTGCCGGCACGGTAGTTGTTGGCAGTGCAGCGCTGTTGTACCAGGGCCACATGCTGGGTACTGAGTTGTACCTGCGGTATCTGCTGCCCCACGGGGCCGTTATCCCGCAGAACCGTGCGGAGCTGGCAGTGCTGCTGTGGCAGGATGCCGAAAATCCGGAACCTGTCAGCACCACTCTCTACAGCGATATAAGCGATGAGGACAGCGCGATTCAACAGGCTGCCCGCTGGGCCGTGGAGAATGACCTGATGGAGCAGCTGGATGCGGATGAACATCCTGACCACTTTGATCCATTTGTACCTGTGACTTTCTCTGATTCTATCCGTGCATGGAAAAAAGCGCAGGAACTGAAAAAAAGCGTTCACTGATTTTTCCCTTGCACTGCAAAGCTTTCCGCCACGCCAAGGCCCCCCTATTAGCGGGGGCTGTCGCTGAAAGCCACCGGGGGCTTGCCCCCACAACCGAACCATTCTCTATTCCCAAATAACCTGTGGAAGCGCCCTGCCGGGGAACCGGTGGGGCGCTTCTGCATAGGGGCGGGAGCCGAAACCGCCGCTTTTTCCGCTCTAGCGCCGTGGTTTTTATTGACAAGCTCCCGGCTTGCTATTATAATAGAACAGTCATAATAGCATTCGTGCGCGGCTTTGCGGCTGCGTCAATCCAATAGACAAGGAGAAGATCCAAAATGGCACAAGAAATCAAGATGTCCGCTTCCGGCCTGAAGGCGATGCAGGACGAACTGGAATACCTCAAGACGGTCCGCCGCAAGGAGCTGGCCGAGGAGATCAAGGAAGCCCGCAGCCACGGCGACCTTTCTGAGAACAGTGAGTACGATGAAGCCAAGAACACCCAGGGTCTGGTGGAGAACCGCATCACCGAGCTGGAGCAGATGGTCAAGAACGCTGTGATCATCGACGAGAGCGAGCTGAGCGTGGACAGCGTTGCTGTTGGCACCCATGTTTCCATCAAGATGATCGGCGATGATGAGGCCGAGGAGTACGATATCGTTGGCCGCACCGAGGCTGACCCCATCAACGGCAAGATCAGCGACGAGAGCCCCGTGGGCCACGCTCTGCTGGGCAAGGCCGTGGGCGAGAAGGCTGAAGTCCTGCTGCCCTCCGGCCAGACCGTCGAGTACGAAGTGCTGGCCATTACCCACGCCGCAAACTGAGCCTGAACGGGAGGAAACCATGGAAGAGCAAAAGAGAAACCCCGCTCAGGGCCTGTCTGAGAGCGAGCAGGTGCAGGTGCGCCGCCAGAAGCTGGCCGACCTGCAGGCTGCCGGAAACGACCCCTTCACCCTGACCAAGTTCCCGCAGGACGCATACTCTGCCGACCTGAAGGAAGAGTTCAAGGATCTGCCCAACGAGACCGACAGCGGCAAGCAGGTCGCGCTGGCTGGCCGTATGATGTCCAAGCGCGTGATGGGCAAGGCAAGCTTTGCCCACCTGCGCGATGACAAGGGCGATATCCAGCTGTATGTCCGCCGCGACGAGCTGGGCGAGGAGGCCTACGCCGCCTTCAAGAAGCTGGACGTGGGCGATATCATCGGTGTCAAGGGCGAGGTGTTCCGCACCAAGACCGGCGAGCTGAGCGTTCGCGCCACCGAGCTGACCCTGCTGGCCAAGAGTCTGCGCCCCCTGCCCGAGAAGTTCCACGGCCTGACCGATACCGAGATGCGTTACCGTCAGCGCTATGTGGACCTGATCGCCAACCCCGAGGTGAAGGATACCTTCGTCAAGCGCAGCCAGATCCTGAAGGAGATCCGCGCCTATCTGGACGAGAAGGGCTTCCTGGAGGTGGATACCCCCATCCTGACCCCCTTTGAGATCGGTGCCTCCGCCCGCCCCTTCTACACCCACCACAACAGCCTGAACATGGACATGGTCCTGCGCATTGAGACTGAGCTGTACCTCAAGCGCCTGATCGTGGGCGGCATGGACCGCGTGTATGAGGTTGGCCGCATCTTCCGCAACGAGGGCATGGACCCCAAGCACAACCCCGAGTTCACCAGCATCGAGCTGTATCAGGCCTTTACCGATTTCCACGGCATGATGGATCTGGTGGAGGAGCTGTACAAGCGCCTGGCCCTCAAGATCTGCGGCAGCATGGTCATTCCCTATCAGGGCAAGCAGATCGATATGGGCCACTGGGAGCGCCTGACCATGGTGGAGGCTGTCAAGAAGTATTCCGGTGTGGACTTCAACGATTGGAAGTCCGACGAGGATGCCATTGCCTCTGCCAAGGAGCATCATGTGGAGCTGCCCGAGGTTCCCACCAAGGGTGCCATTCTGGCCGAGTTCTTTGATGCCTTTGTTGAGGACAAGCTGATCCAGCCCACCTTCATCTATGATTACCCTGTCGAGATCAGCCCGCTGGCCAAGCGCAAGCCGGATGATCCCGCCTTTACCGAGCGCTTTGAGTACTTCATCGACTGCACCGAGTACGGCAACGCCTTCAGCGAGCTGAACGACCCCATCGACCAGAAGGGCCGCTTTGAGCGTCAGGTCGCCGAGCGCAAGGCCATTGAGCCCGATTGCAAGGCTCAGGTGGATTACGATTATGTCAACGCACTGGAGTACGGCCTGCCCCCCACGGGCGGCCTGGGCTTCGGTGTGGACCGCCTGGTCATGCTGCTCACCGACAGCGCCTCCATCCGCGATGTTCTGCTGTTCCCGACGATGAAGCCGATTGAGCAGTAAATTTCCAATATAAGCGAAGCAAAGCCTGAAACTTCTTGATGTACCGAGAAGTTTCAGGCTTTTTCTTTTGATAAATTTCCAGTAAAAACTACACCATACGCCAATTTTACGCCAAACGATGTATGATCTTGTGCAGAGTAAAAAGAGCGTTGTTCGCGTTTGCGCAGCGAAGCGGAGCAATGAAAGCCCCAGTGGGGCTTTTAAGCGACCGAACGGTCTTGCGTAAGCAAGATGGAGGGGCCCCGCCCCGACAAGTTCGCGTTTGGCGTAAAATTGGAGCGTGTGGTGGATGAGTGTAGACCTGTAAAGGGCTGCATCAGGAAGTGGCTTTATATATTTGCAAACGGACAGCCGGAACTTTCCACCGCAGAAGAAGTAAATGTGAAAAACATGGAGGTTTCCTTATGAACAACCTGCTTTCCTGCCGCTACAACATGGACACCAACCGAGTGGAAGCCCGATTTGCGGACGGCTCTGCCGTTGCCCTCGACTGCATCGCCGTGGAGAACGAATACGGCAACACCCCGGCACAGCGGGCAGAACCTGGACTGGCTGCTGTACAATAAGCCCTTGGAGTATGTACAGATGGTGCTGGGTGGGGAGATTGAACACTACCTGTCACTTGGCTGTGACCACGGCAGGCTGGAAAATCCATGACATAACAAACACAGCCCCACTTTGGCGAAGGAAAAGCCAAAGCGGGGCTGTATTGATGAAGGAGAAATGAAGGGAATATCAGGTTACAGATTCAGCTCAAACTGTTCCACTGTAACAGTTGCTTCGCCATCGGCAGCAAAGGCAATGCCGTCGGCAGACTGGGGGGTGTAGATCCATGCGGTCATGGTCTGCTCGCCATCGTTGGCGAAAACTTCGATGCTGTTCTTATCCAGCAGGATGCGGAGCTTGAGCGCACCGTTCTGGCTGCGCACCTTGCAGCTGCGGGTATGCACGATGTCGGCACGGGAACCGGCATAGCTGCGATCCAGCGTCAGCTGCGAGGTGTAGGGGTCGTAGGTCAGGCTGGTGTGATGGTCTGCGTCAGCAGCCAGCTTCAGGGTAAAGGAGCGGTATTCGCCGGGCTGCACCGTGACGGTCAGGTCGGCCACACGGCCCTTGATGCCTTCCAGAGAAGTTTCGCCTTGCACCGTCACATTTTCGTGGAAAGTGCGCTTACCGTGGACGGCATCCAGCTCCCGCACCGGGGCCTGAACAATGCGTCCGTCCTTGATGTGCAGCTCGCGCGGGCAGATGGTCTGCCCGAACCACTTGCAGCCCTTGGGCTTATCCTCGGTGTCCGACCATGTCTGCAGCCATGCGGTCATGATCCGGCGGCCATCCGGGGCAAGGGTGGTCTGGGTGGCGTAGAAGTCGATGCCGCCGTCCATCAGCTGCACGTTTTCCT
>OJQO01000388.1_pt1 | contig 19665 bp, 24 predicted proteins | sample 1598931 | NCBI WGS metagenome assembly OJQO01 (sample SAMN03922515, study PRJEB24848) | human gut metagenome | isolation source: stool sample | host: Homo sapiens | place: Germany | collected 2010-02 | reverse complement strand
CAAGTAGAGTCAGAGTCTACCGCACTACCACTATGCAAATCCCCAATATCCTGTTGTGTTTCGCGGCATCGAGCCGGTCAACGTGTGCTATTATAGCCGCCTTTGCGCGTTTTGTCAAGCAGATTTTTGAAAAAAGTTGTACTTTTTTCTTGCAGGCTGCGATTCAGACGTACTTTCGAGCAATTTAGAGAAGCCGACGCCTGACCGGACAGAAGCAATTTCTTCTGCACTCTCTTGTGGCATTTTCTGCACGTTCCGCACCATACAATAAGGTGTACCTGATTTTCTACTTGTTAATAAAGGAGGACGCCTTATGCTGCAAACCCCATCCAAAACCACCCAGACTCTGCTTTCGCCCCGCATCCCCCGCGACAACGAGCACGAGCGCTACCACCCCGAGCTAGAAGAAGAGCTGAAAGAGTGCCTGTTCTGCCTGCAGCGGAACGCGATGATGTTCGACCTCGAGGTGGACTCCGACCTCATCGAGCAGCGCATCTACGAGCGGCAGGCGCTTTTGTGCCGCTACCGCTACCTGCTCTCCCGTGCCCGGGAGCTGGGGCTGCATACCATCCTGAAAAAGTATCAGCCGCTGGGATAAAAACCTACCCGCGAAATCTTGACAGAATCCGCACATCGTGTTATCATACATAAAGATAACACTGTATACAGAAAGCTGTATGCGAAACTTTGGAGCTTAGAGAGGTTTTCAACTATGGAACGTATTAAGACTATCGCTACTCGTGACCTGACCAAGAGCGTCGTGACCGGCGGCTGCGGCGAGTGCCAGACTTCTTGCCAGTCTGCCTGCAAGACCTCCTGCGGCGTCGCAAACCAGAAGTGCGAGAACAGCAATAAGTAATCATTGCAGACCCTATGCCGCCTTTGCAGGGCGGCATTTTTTTATGGCAATTATAGATTGGAGAATGAAATGGTACATCAGTATCAACTGAACGGATATAACATCGTGCTGGACAGCTGCAGCGGCTCGGTCCATGTCGTGGACGACGTGGCTTACGACGTCATTGCGATGTACAAAGAACACTCTGCCGACGAGATCGTGGCCGCCATGCTGGCAAAGTATGCCGACCGCCCCGACGTCACCGAGGCCGACCTGCGCCAGTGCCTCGAGGACGTGGCCTCTCTGGAAGCCGCCGGCAAGCTTTGGGCTCCCGACGTCTACAAGGACATGGCTTTCGACTTCAAGAACCGCCAGACCGTGGTCAAGGCGCTCTGCCTCCACGTCGCCCACACCTGCAACCTCAACTGCTCCTACTGCTTCGCCTCGCAGGGCCGCTATCAGGGCGACCGCGCCCTGATGAGCTTCGAGGTGGGCAAGCGGGCTATGGACTTCCTCATCGAGAACTCCGGCACCCGCCGCAACCTCGAGGTCGATTTCTTCGGCGGCGAGCCTCTGATGAACTTCGACATGGTCAAAAAGCTCGTCGCCTACTGCCGCGAGCAGGAGAAGATCCACAACAAGAACTTCCGCTTCACCATGACCACCAACGGTATGCTCATCGACGACGATGTCATCGACTTCTGCAACAAGGAGTGCCACAATGTCGTGCTGAGCCTCGATGGCCGCAAGGAAGTCCATGACCGCTTCCGCAAGGACTACGCAGGCCACGGCAGCTATGACACCATCGTGCCGAAGTTTCAGGAGTTCGTGAAAAAGCGCGGCGACAAGAACTATTACATGCGCGGCACCTACACCCACTACAACACCGACTTCACCAACGACATCTTCCACATGGCCGACCTCGGCTTCACGGAGCTGAGCATGGAGCCTGTCGTCACCAAGCCCACCGACCCCAGCGCCCTCACCGCCGAGGACCTGCCCATCCTGAAGGAGCAGTACGAGATCCTCGCCAAGGAGATGATCAAGCGCGACCGCGAGGGCCGCGGCTTTACCTTCTACCATTACATGATCGACCTCACCGGCGGCCCCTGCATCTACAAGCGCATCTCCGGCTGCGGCTCCGGTACCGAGTACATGGCCGTCACCCCCTGGGGCGACCTCTACCCCTGCCACCAGTTCGTCGGCGACCCCAAGTACCTGATGGGCGACATCTGGAAGGGCGTCACCAACACCGCCGTGCGGGATGAGTTCAAGCACTGCAACGCCTACGCCCGCCCCGAGTGCAAGGACTGCTGGGCCAAGCTCTACTGCTCCGGCGGCTGTGCCGCCAACGCCTACCACGCCACCGGCAGCATCACCGGCGTCTACGAGTACGGCTGTGAGCTGTTCAAGAAGCGCGTCGAGTGCGCCATCATGATAAAAGTTGCTGAGAACCAGGAGCTGGCAGCTCAGGGCATCGAAGTTCCCATCGAGCTGGGCGGCACCTGCAACGCCTGCGCAGACGGCGAAGCCTGCGAATAAAGCCATGAACACTCCTGTCGTCGATTTTGTCCGTCGCTACGCCCAGCAGCGCACCACCCGGATGCATATGCCGGGTCACAAGGGCCGCGGCCCGCTGGGCTGTGAAGAGCTGGACATCACCGAAATTGCGGGCGCAGACGAGCTGTACGAAGCCGAGGGCATCATCGCCCAGAGCGAGGCCAACGCCACGCAGCTCTTCGGCACTGCCCGCACCTATTACAGCACCGAGGGCAGCAGCCAGTGCATCCGGGCCATGCTCCACCTTGCGCTCCAAATGTGGCCCGCAAAGACAGGCCGGCCTGTCCTGCTGGCGGCGCGGAACGCCCACAAGGCCCTGCTCTACGCGGCAGCTCTGCTGGACTTCGACATCCAGTGGCTCTGGCCTGCGCCGGATGCCGCCGGTGCGCTCTGCACCTGCCCTGTGGAGCCGGAAGCTCTTGCCTCTGCGCTGGACGAGCTGTCCGCCGAGGGCCGTACGCCCTTCGGCGTCTACCTCACCAGCCCGGACTATCTGGGCTTCGTGCAGGACATCGCGGGGCTGTCGGCGGTCTGCCACGCCCACGGCCTGCCCCTTCTGGTGGACAACGCTCACGGCGCCTATCTCCACTTTTTGAAGGAGGGCAGCCGCCACCCCATCCAGCTGGGCGCGGACCTTTGCTGTGACTCGGCTCACAAGACCCTGCCCGTCCTCACGGGCGGTGCGTATCTCCATCTTGGGCCATCGGTGCAGGCCGACGAGGCCGCGGTGCGCAATGCGCTGGCTCTCTTCGGCTCCACCAGCCCCTCTTATCTCATTTTACAGTCGCTGGACGCCGCCAACGCGGTTCTGGCCGACGGCTTCCGGGAGAAGCTGGACGTCTGCCGCTGGCGGCTGGGGATGCTCTGCCGGGAGCTGGATGCCCTCCGGCCTGGGCTGGCGCTCCCCCTCACCGGGGCGCACCGTGAACCCCTCAAGCTGACGCTGGACGCCGCCGTGCTGGGTCTTTCCGGCCAGCAGCTGGCGCAGGCTCTGCGGGAGCGGGGTGTGGAGTGCGAGTATGCCGACCCCCGTTACGTCGTGCTGATGCCCTCCGCCGAGAGTTCTGCGGCAGAGTTTGCCTGCCTGCAAACGGCCCTGCACGCCATCTGCGATGAGGCCCCTGCTGCCGATGTCTCCGTTACGGCTGACGATCCTGCCGCTTTCGCGGCATTGGCCGGGGCGCTCGAGGCACAGCCCCGCCGTTTCACCATCCGGGAAGCTGTCCTTGCACCGCAGGAGATGATCCCTGCCGCCGAGGCCGTGGGCCGCATCTGCGCCGCACCGGCGGTCTCCTGCCCGCCTGCCATCCCCATCGTGGTCAGCGGCGAGACGGTCCCGCCGGAGGCCCTCCCCCTCTTTGCCCGCTATGGCATCGAGAAGGCGGCCGTTGTAAAAGAATAAAGTGCAAAAATCATTTTCGTACCCTTCAGCCTCTTTTTTCACTCTATATTCAGTGTCCCCCCTAAGATTCAGCTAAAAGTCCCGCACATTTCTTGACAGGCTTCGCATATTCTGGTTTAATAGAATTGGATAAAAGGGAGTAAAGGGCGCTCCACCTTATGGGAGCGCTGCATGGCAGCGTCAACACGGCAGAAATGCCCGATGTCATGTGTTCGCTTGAGACTTTTGTCACAGTAATTGGTGCTGTGGCGGAAGTCTCTTTTTTCGTCATTGCACAGCAGATTTCAAAGGAGGCAATGACATGGATTTCTGGAACGCATTCGCCAGTCTCTTTTCCAATTTCGGGAACCTGACCTGGCAGATGGTGGTGATGTGGGGCATCGGCGCCCTGCTCATCTACCTCGCCATCGCAAAAAAGATGGAGCCGAGCCTGCTTCTCCCCATGGGCTTCGGTGCCATCCTCGTCAACCTGCCCTTATCGGGCGCTATCACGCAGGACGACACCGTCGGCCCCATCTCGGCTTTGTTTGAGGCCGGAATGTCCAACGAGCTGTTCCCCCTGCTGCTCTTCATCGGCATCGGTGCGATGATCGACTTCGGCCCGCTGCTCGAGAAGCCGTGGCTGATGCTCTTCGGCGCAGCGGCGCAGTTCGGCATCTTCTTCACCCTCTTCCTCGCGGGCTTCTTCTTCGATTTGAAGGACGCCGCTTCCATCGCCGTCATCGGCGCGGCAGACGGCCCCACGGCCATCTTCGTGGCCAACGTCCTGCACTCCCAGTACCTTGGTGCCATCATGGTGGCGGCCTACAGCTACATGGCGCTGGTCCCCATCGTGCAGCCGCCGGTCATCAAACTGCTGACCACCCAGAAGGAGCGCCGCATCCGGATGCCCTACCAGAAGGGCAGTGTCAGCCAGCTGACCAAGATCTTGTTCCCCATCGTCGTGACCATCATCGCCGGGCTCGTGGCTCCGGCCAGCGTAGCACTGGTGGGCTTTCTGATGTTCGGCAACCTGCTGCGGGAGTGCGGCGTACTGAACACCCTGAGTGAAACGGCGCAGAACGTCCTCGCAAACCTCATCACCATCGTGCTGGGCCTGACCGTGGCCGGCCAGATGACCGCTGACAAGTTCGTGCGGCCCGACACTCTGCTCATCCTTGCGCTGGGCCTCGTAGCCTTTGTGTTTGACACCGCCGGCGGTGTGCTGTTCGCAAAACTGACGAACCTCTTTCTCCCGGAGGGCAAAAAACTCAACCCCATGATCGGCGCAGCCGGCATCTCGGCCTTCCCCATGAGCGGCCGCGTCGTCAACAAGCTGGGCCTCGAGGAGGACAACCAGAATTTCCTGCTGATGTACTCCATCAGTGTCAACGTCTCGGGCCAGATAGCCTCTGTCATCGCCGGCGGACTGCTGCTGACCCTGCTGAGCTAAAGGAGGGACTGATATGCTGCATCTTACTTCGTGGATGACGACTCTGCCCATCATGGTCATCGGGATGGTGAGCATCGTGCTGGTCATCGGCGTCATCGTGCTGGCTGTGATGTTTTTGAACAAGCTGACGAGCCGGAAATAACTGCAAAGGGCTGCTGTATCGTGTTGTACAGCAGCCCTTGTTTTATTGATCCGCCCACGCCTTTCCGATAGCCGCTCTTGGCGTTCTGCCCGGTGTCATCCGGCTCGTCGCCGCCGTCGTGCGGTTCCTCAGAACAGGTCGAGCATATTGTCCAGATAGATGGCTTCCCGGACATGCAGCTGGTATTCCGGTTTTGTCATGTAGTAGAGCAGAAATTCCAGTACCAGCGCACTGCCCAGGCCCCGGCCCTCGATCTTGAAGTTGGAAAATCCCATCGGCATATAGACATCCTGAATGTCCCTGATGCCGATAAACTCCGGATTTTCCATCGCCTTCGAGAAGCGGTAGCCTTCCTCCGCACCCGGTGCGTGACAGATGTGGTCAGGGCAGGCTTCGCCGAGATTTTTTCGGCTGACATTTTCATAGCAGCGCTTTCTGTCCCGGCATCCGACCCAGCAGCACTCGTTGCAGAGAAATTCCACCTTGTCTTTCTGCTCCTGTGTCAGACTGTCCAGCTCTCCAAAGGCTTTGTTCAGCCGGAAGTCCGGCACCACATAGCGGAACTCTTCCCGGGCCGTCTCCGCCCGGAGCTGCTGAAACTCTGTCAGCACCTTGGTCGTGGAGGACACGAAATAAAGCTGCGGATAGTGTGTTTTCAGGTAGTTCAGCAGCAGCTCCGAGTGGACGATGACGCCGCTCTGTACCGGGTTTTCCTGCTCAAACAGGGCGCAGAGGGCGTTGCACTTTTTATCCGAAAGGTGTTCCTCCCGGAGGAGCGAGTTGCTGAAGGTCAGCCGCGCCGAGATGCCGTATTCCCGCGTCAGGGCAAGGACTTCTTTGGGGTCATGCTCCCCGAAGCCAGCCCGTCCCCCGCCCCAGACGCAGTCGGCCGGTGCGCCGTAGATGGAGCCGATGTCGCACCAGTCATAAAAGTATTCTCTGTGCGCCCGGAACAGGGGCAGGAACTCCCGGTACAGCTCGTAGAACTCGAACAGTCCGGGCAGATGATAGTAAGCTTTTTCTTGTTTCATTTTTCACTTTTTCTTATGCGTTTTGCGTCCTGACCTCTACCGTCCGGCCGCCGAGGTTCTCATAGATGCGGTGGGAGACGGAGAGCACCGTGCGCCCTTCGGACGCGCGGCGAAGCGCTTCAAGGACACGGGCCTCGGTCTCAGCATCGAGGTTGGCCGTTATCTCGTCCAGCAGCAGCACGGCAGGGTCTGCCGCTGCGGCGCGGGCGATGGACAGAAGCTGCCACTCGCCCTGCGAAAACATCCCGTCCGTACACACCGTATCATAGCCGTTCGGCAGGGTCTGGATGGCGGCATCCAGACCGGCAAGCTTCGCGGCGTTTCTTGCCATTTCTTCGGTGATGCCGGGGTCGCCCAGCGTGATCTGTTCCAGCACCGTACCCGGCACACGGGCAAAATGCTGTTCCACACAGCCGATGCAGGTGCGGCGCCTGGCGTCCGTGATGTCCGCCACATCCACGCCGCCGATGGTCACCGACCCGGCTTCCGGGTGATAAAGTCCCAGCAGCAGCTTGAAGACTGTGCTCTTTCCGGCACCCGTCCGGCCCACCAGCGTCACCTGCTCGCCCTGCTTGACGGTCATGGAAAAATCGTTCAAGACGTGCTTTTCACCGTAACCGAAGGTCACATGAGAGAGCACCACATCACCCCGGGCAGAGGTCTCCCGCTCCTTGGGGATGGTGCGTTCCGGCTGGTCAAGGAAGGCGTCGATGCGCTTGACGCCCGCCATTGCCGACTGGATGGTCTGTATCTCCATGCCAAGGCTCTCGATGGGCGCAAAGATGCGGGAAATGTAGTTGATGACGGCCACCGAGGTGCCGACCGACATCCCGAACAACGTCAGGACAGCCGCATTGCCGGAAGCCGAGAGGAGCATGACGATGCCGACCACGGCGGCATTCAGCACCAGCACGACGGGCGAATAGATCGCGTCGTAAAAATTCGTCCGCTCCATTGCGGCATAGCTTTCGCCGATGCACCGGTCATAGCGGCGCTCCATGTAGTCTTCCAGACCCAGAGCCCGGATGGTGCGGATGTTGTGCAGTGTTTCCGGGACCTGGCCGGACACAGCGGCGACCGCCCGGCGGTTATCCAGCTGAGCTGCCAGCATCCGCGTCTGCACATGGCGGGTGAACACGGCGAACAGCGGCAGCACCAGCAGCAAAATCAGCGCAAGGCCGGTATTCTTCACGGCGATGACCGCCATGATGGAGAGGATGCGGCAGGCGTCTGCCACCATGCTGATGATGCCGGAGGTGAACAGCGCCTCCACCGTATCCACATCGCCCGAGAAGCGCGCGGCCACCTCGCCGGGGTTCTGCCCTGCCAGTGTGCTGGCGGGAAGCTTGGTCAGCTTCCGGGACATTTCAGAGCGCAGGGCGTGGGTCATTTTCTGGCCGAAGAGCACCAGCAGGCTCTCCTGCGCCGAGGAGAGCATCCCTTCCAGCGCCAGACTGCCGAAATAAAGAAGCACCGCAGGGAACGTCAGCGGAAGCCCGGCCGTCAGCCCGTCGATGATGCGGGCCAGCAGCAGCGGCGGCACCAGAGACGCCGCCACCGATGCCGCCGCACACAGGACGGTCCCCGCTGTGAGAAGGCGGTGGGTCACGGCGGCCATCCGGATAGCCTCAAACACACCATTTTTACGCCTGCTCTCCATGCTGTTTCCCTCCTGTCTGGCTTTCGTACAGCTGGCGGTAGACCGGGGCCGATGCCATCAGCTCCTCATGGGTGCCGACAGTGGTCTTTCCGCCATCCATAAAGACGATCTTCTGCATCTGCGGGAAGTGGTACAGGCGGTGCGAGATGAGAAAGACGACCTTATCCTTGGCATATTCCTGCAGGTCGGCAAAGACCGTATCCTCCGTGTCCCGGTCGAGGGCCGAGAACGGGTCATCGAGGATGAGGACAGGGCGCGGATGGGCCATCGTCCGGGCCAGTGCCAGACGCTGGGCCTGTCCGCCGGAAAGACGGGTGCCGCTGCTGCCGATGACGGTATCGAGGCCGTTCTCCATCGCCAGCACCTCGCCTTTCAGCGCAGCAGCGGCGAGATAGGGCATAGCGTCCTGCTTGCTGCCGCAGAGGACATTGTTCTGCACCGTGTCGGCGCTCAGCTCCGGGTCGTGGCCCAGATAGCCGACGGTGGCCGAAATCTGACGCGGGGTCAGCGTGGAGAACTCCTTTCTGCCAAACTGTGCCGAGCCTTCATAGGGGGCCTCGCAGAGGAAGACCCGGCCAAAGGTGGATTTGCCGCAGGCCACCGGGCCGGTGACACCGATGATGTCGCCGGGATGGGCTGTCAGACTCAGACCCGAGAAGATGGGGGTGTCGCCGTAGGCGAAGGAGAGGTTCCTGAGGGTCACATCTTCCGCCGCCGGGACATCCAGCGCGTCCAGCTGCTCCGGCGACTTCATCAGAGGCTTGATGCGCCTCCAGGAGACCTCGGCCTTCTGCACCGAGTTGAAGAGCTTGGCCACCTTGGAGGATTTGACCACCAGCTTGGTGAAGCAGGAAAGGAAGGTGGTAAAGGCCGCGATGTCCCACACACGCCAGCCGGTGCCGAGGATATTCTTTGCGCCGAGCCACAAAATGAACAGAACGCCTGCCTCTGATGCCGCCAGATAGAGCGGTGGCAGAGCCGACTGCCACACGTTGTTCTTCACTGCCGTCTTTTCGTAGGTATCCAGTACCTCTTCGTACCGCTCCACGCGGGCGTCTTCGCAGCCGTAGATGCGGTAAGTCACGGCGTTCTGGGCGCGGTCAAGGGTGGCGGCACTCAGTGCGCCCGCCGCCTTTTTGTAGGCCGCACCGGCCCGCTGGACCGGCTTTTTCATCCATGCCGCGCAGACGTAGGAGAAGGGCGTGAACAGCAGGCTCAGCAGAGCCAGCCGCCAGTCGTACACCAGCAGCATGGCCACATGACCCGCCAGCGCCACGCCGGTATCGAAGACTTCGGTGGTGAACTTGCGCATACCTTCCACGCAGTCGTCCACATCGGAGATGGCCTTGGTCATCAGCTCACCGGCGCCCTCTTTTTCCAGCGAAACCCGGCTCTGGCGCACCAGATTGGCGTAGAGGATGCCCTTCATCCGGCGGTTGATGTTGTTGGCAAAGCGGCGGACATAAAAGCGCTTGATGAACCGCGACGCCTGCACCAGCAGGGTGACGAGGATATAGGCCAGAGCCAGCAGCGCCATTTGGGCCGCTGTTTCGCTGCCGCTCAGGATGTCCGCCAGGCACTGGGCCAGACGGCCCTCGAACCACGGGGTGGCCAGCAGGCCGATGTTATAGATGAGGCCCGACAGGGTCACGAAGGCCAGCGGGAGCCACTCGACCCGGAAATAAGAGAATATCCGGTCCGGGCGGAAGGTCTTCTCATTTTTCATTGGTAATATCCATAGACAGCCTCCGGGTCTTATCTCAAAAAGATGTATCTGCATCGTTGTATGTACAACAATCATAGTACAAAACCACTCTTTGTCAAGAGCGGCAGTGGATTCTTTCGTCTTCTCGCCAAAGTCGGCGACCATGGGATGAAAATGCAGATCGTAAAGATGGAATGGAGGTTTTGATATGAAGTATCTGAGAATACCGTAGGGAATGCGGGTGATGAAGGAGCTGGGCCTGACCCCTGCCCTATGCCATCCGGATCGCACCATGCTTTTCCCTGCCGAAAAGATGCCGGAACGCAAAAAGCCCCCGGAGAGCCTTTGGGCAACTCTCCGGGGGCAAGTCCTATGCACCGGTGTTCCTCATACCGATGCACAGGCGTTATTCAATTTCAATGAGGTTGGGATTGACCGGCAGAGCCTTCTGCTGCTGAGGTGCGGGCAGCGTGATGTGCAGGATGCCATCCTCGAACTTTGCGTGGATGTCCTCCTTCTTCACGGCGTCGCCCACATAGAAGCTGCGGGCGCAGGTGCCGGAGAAGGTCTCGCGGCGCAGGTAGCGGCCTTCTTTATCCTTCTCGTCATTGGAGTGGCTGCGGACGGCCTGAATGGTCAGGTAGCCGTCGTTCAGCTCCATCTGAACGTCTTCCTTCTTGCAGCCGGGCAGGTCAACGGCAACGTCATAGCTGCCGTCGGTGGTCTGCTTCACATCGGTCTTCATCATGTTTGCACCGCGCTTGCCGAAGGTCTCACGTTCTTCACGGTTCATCGCACGCTCCAGCGCACCATCGTTCCAGAACGGGTCAAAGAAATCATCGAACAGGTTTTCATGGAAAATAGTCGGCATAAACATAAATCATTCCTCCAATCCCGGCGTTCGGGTCGGGTAAAAAATTTATGAGATGTGCATCAGGAGCGGAGTCTTCCCGGGAGCCTTGCGGCTCCCTCATGCCCCTCTCTCCTGAGCACGGCATAGTTATAGCACATATTTTTAGCACTGTCAAGTACAGAGTGCTAAAATTCACAAAAGAATAATACTTTGATAAAATCTCATGCAATCTTTTCAAAAAACAGTCGTATCATCGTTTTTATGCAGCAAAGGCACCGGATACAGCAGTTCTTTGGGCACCATTGGCCTGATGAAAGCCGTGGACACCTTCGACTCCACCCGCCGGGCGCGCTTCTCCACTTATGCCAGCCGGGTTTCTGGTGTTCCTTGGGCTTATAGGTGCCCTTGGTGGTATCAATGACTGCCTGATACAGTTCCAGCTTCTGCCATGTGGGGCAGTTCAGCCGCTCGATTTTTTCGATCACATAGTTGGCGTGGGCGGTTGCGACCCGTTTTCCGAGTTCGTCCCATCCCTCTTTCGTTTTGGGGTAATGTACCACCACTTCAATGGGGGCACTCTTTCGCATGGCTCACTCACCTCCGGTCACATCGCTATCACCTCATTCTTACGGGTCACGGGTTGTCCGCTATTCGCTGCGCTCCCGGTGAGAACATTCAAAGCCAAGCTGACCAGCAACGCCATATCGATGCGAAGCATCTCGGTCTTGGCAGCGTAGTCCATAAAACGTTCTATGCGGGATTTATCGATCGTAAAATCTGTTCCAGAAGAATCATGGACGGTTCTTCAAACGCCGGGTTGGGATCCACCAGCACATGGGTGGGCTGTTTTTTCTTCTTTTCCGTCCGAGTTGTCACGGTTGCTACGATCAATGTAGGCGAATGACGGTTTCCAATGTTGTTCTGCAGAACCACCACAGGACGTTTCCCGCCCTGTTCCGAGCCGATATGCGGCTCCATGTCTGCATATGGCGGCATGCGTGACCATGAACTCTGCACGATGTCAAGTCCTAGACAACTTTTTTCAAATACAGATTTAAAAAAGCATAAAAAATAAGCCCTACAGGCTTTTCGATCGGCCTTGTGAACCAATTTGAGCCTTGTAGGGCTTTCTCCCTATTTTACTTCTAACACTTCATCGGATAAGCTGTATTTTCCTCTTAAAACAGTTGCGGGCTGTCCAAAAGCTTTTGCTTCGGACAGCCCGCAGTCTTGATTTTTATGATGCAGCATTCAAGTGAAAGCCTGCAAGTGACTCACTTTTTCTTTACCATACAACGCTTTTTGAAGAACGAAATGCCGTAACAAAGGATCTGATCGTAGTCATCCTCGTACTCTTTTGCGTACATCCTATCATCAATTTGCTGCAAAGCCGTTTCGCATTCACTCTCCAGATTTCCTAGGGTCTTCGTATATTTTGCTTCAAAAATCGCAACACGAGCATTGATGGAATCGTAGACGACCACATCACTTCGGCCTTCGCCATGCTCCTTATTGGAATCCACCATATATCCGGCACCTGTGAAGATGCCCGCAAGGAACGCGTGGTAGAAGTCCTCCCTATAATCATGGTAGCTGATGGTACGCCGGAGCAGCGCATTCATCTCCTTGGTGATACCCTCACAGTCGCCGTTCCAGACTGCATCAAACAAAGCATTCCGATTCCACTTCTTCGTACTGTCATCAAACCATTTGATGACAGTCGTTTCAAAGATCTCTTTGATCTCTGCATTCGGAATCATCAGCGCAACCATACCATCCGGAAGTTCGCCTTTATAATCCTCTTCACTCGCCTTGGTCAAGTACCCTGTCAGATACAGCGTACTCCAGAGGTTATCTTCCGAGGAGTGCAGATAATCATAGGTCAGGTTTTCATCCACACGCTGAACGATGCAGCCACCAGCCATCAGCGTTTCAAGTTTTTTTGTGATCGTACTGCCTGCATAGTCGATAAAGGAACGGATGATGGCATTGTCGCTAGTGTTTTTCCAGTAGCTGATAGGCTTTGCTTTCGGATCGCGCTGCAGTTCCAGCATATAATTCATTACGTCCCATGGGCAGTAAACATCAAAATCGCCGAAATGATAGCCATCATACCATTTCTTAATGTTTTCGGCCTGCTCTGTCAGGTCAGCATCCTTTAGCAACTGGTCAACCTCGCTCTGCACAAAACCGAAATACTCACTTAAGCGTGAGTTTGTAATAGTGTCTGACACGAAATTGTTGGTTCCCGTAAAGATACTCTCTTTCGCAATCTTCAAGCAACCCGTAACAACCGCAAAACGAAGTGCCTGATTGTCTTTCAGTGCCTGCATCAAGCCTTTCATGACATCCAGCATTTCATTATAGTAACCATTGTTATTCGCTTTTGCTACGGGGACATCATACTCGTCTATAAGAAGAATCACAGGTTTTCCGTAATGTTGCTGCATCATCCTTGTGAGCAGCATCAAGCTTCCTTTCGTATCTTTCAAGGAGGCATTTCCTCGCGCTAACTGTTTAGCGATATCTTTATCGGTGTTATCTATCTTGTCGCTGTCCAGCAGATACAAATGTCTCTTATATAGTTCCGAAACAACCCATGTGAGCATATCGTATGCCCCGGTGAAATCCAGTCCATCTACCTGCCGGAACGAAACAAAGGCCGTTGGATACCGGTTCATCCACGCATCGCACAATACTTGATTTTTTGCGATTTCCAGTCCCTCAAACAGCTTCCTGCTATCCTTGCGGATGTCAAAAAAGCTTTCCAGCATACTCATGCCCAATGTCTTACCGAAGCGTCGGGGACGAGTAATCAGCGTCACTTTCGTTCCTGTTCTGCTGAGCAGTTCTCCGATCAGCCCCGATTTATCAATATAATAATACCCATTCTTACGAATTTCTTCAAAGTCCGAAACTCCAACGGGAATATTCATTTCTTTCATCTCTGCTGCTCCTTTCTCGTAGCCATGCACAGACTTTTCTTTATCTTTATAATACCATGAATCCCGTGTCCTTACAAGAAAAACAAGGAACCACCATCCTGCTCCAACTGCACGTCTCCATTCAGCAAAGCGGAGAGCTGCTTTTATACCGTTATCCGCTATTTGCTCTTATTTTATCTGCGGTGCATCCTTTTGCTGCCGGGTGGATCTCAGATATTCCAGCAGCGTCCGGCTCACCACAGAACTTGCCGTCTTGGAAAGCGCCAGCCCCACTTCCTGTTCCAGCTCCCGGATAGCATTGGTCAGGCTGGGCTGAGAAATATAGAACTGCTGCACTGCATGGCTGATGATGCCGGTGCCGGCAACAGCCGTGACATAGCGGAGTTGTTGAAGGGTCACAGCAGTTTCCTTTCGGCGTGTTTTTTCTATCCTACCGCAGAGCCGCCAAAAACGCAACGTATTTTCTTCTTTGAAATACCAAACGAACATTGCCGGCATATCCAAGATACGTTTTACCCGCCCTGCAATTTCCCTTATAATAGCACCGCAGTCTTGAAACGGCTGCAACATTCCCATATCACAAAGGAGGCTTTCCGGTATGGGACAACGGCAAAGTGAGATCATCAAAAATCACATGGAAGTCTACTGGCACGACTATGCGTCGGCCAGCAAGGGCGTCCCCATTACCGAGGCGGGGCTTGTGGAAAAAGCCTCCGTCATTGGACGCACCGGGCTGATGCTGCTGGAATGCGGCACCGGCGCATGGCGTGTCCGAAGCTCCATGAACACCCTTTCGCGGGAGCTGGGAGTCACAACAACAGCGGACATCGGCCTGTTGTCCATTGAGTTCACCTGCTTTGACGGTGACCAGTGTTATACCCAGTCACTCTGTCTGACAAACACGGGCGTGAATACCTCCCGGCTGAACCGGCTGGAGCATTTCGTCAACGACTTCGACCGGGAAGGAAAATTTATGACCGGCGAAGAGCTGCACAGCCACCTCGATGAGATCGAGCGCATCCACGGCTTGTATTCGCCCATCGCACTGGGCTTTGCAGCCGCACTAGCCTGCGGCTGCTTCACCTTTCTGCTGGGCGGCGGCATTGTGGAAATGCTGTGTGCCTTCTGCGGTGCAGGCATCGGCAACTTTGTACGGTGCAAGTTGACAAAACACCATTTCACCCTGTTTCTGGGCATTACGGCGTCGGTCTGTTCAGCAAGCCTCGTGTATGCCATCCTGCTGAAGCTGGCAGAGGTGCTGTTTGCCGTATCGGCGCAGCACGAGGCGGGGTATATCTGCTCCATGCTCTTCATCATTCCGGGCTTTCCGTTCATTACCAGCGGCATCGACCTTGCCAAGCTGGATATGCGCTCCGGGCTGGAACGTCTGGCCTACGCCGTCCTCATCATTCTGGTGGCAACCATGACGGCTTGGATCATGGCACTGCTGCTGCATTTGCAGCCGGTGCAGTTCCCTGCCCTGAGCCTGACACTCCCGGAAGAGATTGTGTTCCGGCTGCTGGCAAGTTTTGGCGGTGTGTTCGGCTTTTCGCTCATGTTCAACAGTCCCCGGAACCTGGCAGTCTGCGCCGCCCTTATCGGTGCGGTAACGAACACGTTCCGACTGGAGCTGGTGAGCCTTGCGGGCTTTCCGCCCGCTGTTGCAGCGTTTCTGGGCGCACTGCTGTCCGGACTGCTGGCCTCCTGCCTGAAGAGCGCCGCCGGTTATCCCCGCATCTCCGTCACCGTGCCGTCCATCGTTATCATGGTACCGGGACTGTATTTCTACCGTGCCATCTATAATCTGGGCATCCTGTCTCTGATGGACTCCGCCACATGGTTTGCAGATGCCATTCTCATCATCGTGGCACTGCCATTAGGGCTGATCTTCGCCCGTATTATCACTGACAAGACTTTCCGTTATTGCACCTGATGTGCAGCATTTCCATTCTCCCTTATAAGGCAAAACGCAGCGAATCTTTTAACGGTTCGCTGCGTTTTGTTTTGCTGTGATGCACTTATAAAAGGAGTTCGTTTACAGGGCATTTACTCCCCGTAAACGATCTTGGTAGCAGTTTCCACATGGCGTTCCAGCCGGTCGGCAAAGTGTTCCAGCGGCAGAAAAACGCCAAGTTCATCGTAGCGGGTTCCGCCGTCCTTGAGCGTATCCTGTCCATAGTAGACCACGGAACGGGGCAATGCGTGCTGCAGCTTCATCTGGATATCCCAGACGGTGGAGTAGGCCTCCGCTTCCGTTACCTTCTGCTTCACGGTGTCCGGCAGTTCGTAGATCAGCAACAGCCCCAGATGCTGGTTGTAGTGGTACTCCACCACATCCATCGAGCCTTCGTCGTAGCCGTGATACTTGCAGTAGCCGCTGGCAAGGTACATTTTTACCTTTTCCTGCTTCTGGAACACCCGGATGAACCGGTCGTATACTTTGCTGCTCACGGCAAATTTGTTGTTCGGCAAAAGAACGCCGACATCATCCGTCAGGATCACCGGGTTCGGCTGACCATCGGCGTTGAATTTGAACGGGATCAGGGCAGCGTTCCGCAGCAGGTCAAACATACTGTGCTGGCAGATCGCCATCAGAAAGGCAGACAGATCCTTGTTCTCGTAGGCATTGAACAGCGCTGCGGCAAACTGCTGTGCACTCACGGTCGGCGCATCCAGTACGTCTGCCATGTCCAGCGAGTCGTTGAAGGTATCCATCAGGCGGCGGCAGGCTTCTGGATTTTTCAGGATCTCCCCGAACAGTGCCTCTGCCTTTTCTTCTCTTGGAAATATCGTTGCCATCAAAAAGACCCTCTTTCTGTTTATTTCCAACTACTATTATAGATTCATAATGCCCCGCTGTGAAATACTGCTTTCATATTGCTGCTATATGCAGAACACTTTTTACACATTTTCCAAGTGCCCGTATAATGGACCCTGCAATCATGAAATTGCACGAGGGAAATCGAAAAGTATATAAGTTGGTTTGAACGGAGGCAGTTCCTATGTCTGAGGTCAAAAAGGTCGTGCTGGCATGCCGAAGCTCATCACATCCCGCTGAAGATCAGCCGGGAGACCAACTACTCCAAGGACAAGAACCTGTGGCATCTGAGCCACGAAGGTCTTGATCTGGAAGATCCGGGCAACGAGCCGCAGTACGACAAGGCCGGCTTCCTTGAGCTGGGCGTCAGCCCCAAAACTGCCCCGGACAAGTCCGAGTTTGTGGAGTTGGGATTTGAACAGGGTGTGCCTGTGGCTCTGAACGGCGAGAAGCTGAAGCCCGCTGCCATCATCGCAAAGCTGAATGAGGATCGGCGGCCGCAACGGCATCGGCCTGTACGATGTAGTGGAGAACCGTCTTGTGGGCATGAAGAGCCGCGGCGTCTATGAGACCCCCGGCGGCACCATCCTGTACAAAGCCCACGAAGTGCTGGAAACTCTGACGCTGGACAAGCTCACCGCCCACAAGAAGCGTGAGCTGGCCATCACCTTTAACTGGTGTATGATGGCCAGTGGTTCAGCCCGCTGCGCAAAGCTCCGAGTGCCTTTGTCACCTCCACACAGGAGCATGTCACCGGCAAGGTGCGTCTGGAACTGTACAAGGGCAACCTCATCAATGCTGGGGTCTGGTCGCCGTACTCTCTGTATCGTGAGGACATCGCCACCTTTGCCGCAGGCGGCGACTACAAGCAGAGCGATGCCACCGGTTTCATCAGCATCTATGGTCTGCCCACCAAGGTGCAGGCTATCGTAAGCAGCGAAAAAGAAGGGGAATGAAGTAGTTTATAGCAGTTTGTGTTTTTATCGCAAGTCAAGAAATTAGTGCAACATTTAAACAGCATATTTGCGATATGCAATTCAACGCTGTTGCTGTTGCATTAAAAAGTTGAATCGCTATAATGCACAAGCATCGCTTGTGGTTTACTCTGCGAATCAAAAAGGGAGTTCTGTCGCGGACAAATGTCCGGGTAGAACTCCCTTTGCCTTTAGCGAATATTATGATGGATGGCTGTGATGACCACGATCTCTTCCTCCGTAAAATTCGCTTTCAGCTTTTCAAAAAGTTCCTCCGGCACATGCTTGGGATCCTCCGCAATGGCCTGACCATACTCGATCAGGATCTCCTCCTTGGACGTAAAGGCAAAATGCTCAAAGTCGATGCCGTTCTTCTTGAGCAGATTCTGGGCATTGTAACCCCTTCCTTTCCCGTTGGTGAATGGTTTGTCCATATAATATACCTACTTACATATTATGTCAATAGGTTTTTGCCTTGAACATAAAATTGCTCTATGCCAGCCTTCTGAAACACGTTTTTTCTCTGTTTTCTCTTGACGATGTCCCGCTAATGGAGTAGGATGGTGCTGCAAAAACGAATTGCAAAAGAGGAGATCCAAATGCAAATCAGCCTTTTATTGATGCAGCAGATCGCACAGCTATTTCTGGTTCTGCTGATGGGATATGCCGTTGTGAAAACCGGCCTGTTGAAGGCATCGGACAGTAAGGTGCTGTCTGTGGTCTTTGTCTATCTGGTCATGCCCTGTGTCGTTCTGAACGCCTTTCAGATCAAGGACACACCGGAGATCCGCACCGGGCTGCTTTATTCCATGGGCATCGCCGTCGGAATGCACATTGTATTTCTGCTTCTGAATGCGCTGTTCCGCAAAGCTCTCAAGCTGGACGCCGTGGAGCAGGTCAATATCATTTACAGCAATGCCGCCGCGCTGGTCATCCCCATCGTGCAGGCCCTGCTGGGGGAGGAATATGTTGTCTACTCCTGTGCCTTTGTCATTGTACAGCTGGTACTGCTCTGGACCCATGCAAGCGCCTGCCTGCAGGGGTCTGCCCGGCTGGAATGGCGTAAGCTCCTTACCAATGTCAACCTGATCGCCATTGCAGCCGGTGCTCTGCTGTACCTGCTGCACGTCTCGCTGCCTGCCCCGATCACCAGCACACTGAGCAGTGTCGGCAATATGATCGGCCCCATGGGAATGCTGCTGGCAGGCATGGCCATTGCGGAAGTCCCCCTGAAAAAGGTTTTCTGCACCCCGCGCAACTATCTGCCGGTATTTCTGCGTCTTCTGGGTGTTCCGCTGGTCATCGTTCTGCTGCTTTGGGCAGTTCAAGCCTCCCACTGGATCCCGGACGGCAAGTCCATCCTGATGACGGTCTATCTTTCTTCCATTACCCCCGCCTGTGCAACAGTCACCTCCATGGCACAGCTCTATGACCGGGATGCTTCTCATTCCAGTGCGATCTATGTCCTGAGCACGCTGCTTTCCATCCTGACCATGCCGCTGATGATCGGGTCGTTCGAGCTGTTGCTCTGAAATACGGAAAAAGGCCGCCCGGCATCGCAGCAGGACTGCCTTTACAACTGTTCCCGCTGCCCTGCTGCTGTCCGGGTTCACGGCAGAGACACATGCCCTCATCATCGGCACCAATCTGGGAGGTCTTGGCACTTTGATTGCATCCATGGCCAGTCTTATTTCCTACCGGCAGATCGCACGGGAGCTGCCACAGGGGAAGAAGCAGTATTTTGGGCTGTTCACCCTGTCCAACCTGATCTTCCTTGCGCTCCTGCTGGGCGTGTGGTTTTTGCTCCGCTGAGCGCGGCAGATGACTTATGGTTTTTCTATAAAGCTAAAAAAGGGAGCTCTGCCACGGACGGACGTCCGGGCAGAACTCCCTTTGCGTTTATTGTATAATGCCTTATTCGCCTTCCGACTCCTTGCAGACATCCACCCAGCCCTCGGCTCCGGCGGCTGCTTCCAGCTCCTGCAAGGTCAGCTTGACGGCGGTGTGGCCGTTGCCCGCTGCCGGGTAGACGGTATCAAACTTGCGCAGGCTCTCGTCCAGATAGACCGCCACGTCCTCGTTCACCCCAAAGGGGCAAACGCCGCCAGAGGCATGCCCCACATAGGCCTCCACCCCATCTTCCAACTTCCCAACTCTTATTCGGTAATGGCCCAGACCCGTGCGGGCAGACCAGTTGCACCTTCAATGCGGGGATAAGAAACGATGACCACCGCACCGGCAGGCTGCACTTTATCCAGATTTGCAAGCACCTCCACCTGCAGCTTGTCGTTGTCCAGAACATAGC
>OJQO01000290.1_pt1 | contig 24231 bp, 16 predicted proteins | sample 1598931 | NCBI WGS metagenome assembly OJQO01 (sample SAMN03922515, study PRJEB24848) | human gut metagenome | isolation source: stool sample | host: Homo sapiens | place: Germany | collected 2010-02 | reverse complement strand
AGTCCGGACCGGCTTCTATTTCAGCGGAATATAAATCTCCGTTTTCAGCTTTTCCGCCGGCACCCGGTCGGGATTATTGCGGTAGCGTTCGAAACCGGGGCTGTCACACAGTTCGCAGCCGCTTCGGGGCAGCCACTCCCGAAAGATTTTGTGATAGGCGCCGCCCAATCCGGCATAAGGACCCGTATGGACGAACATCGCATAGCGGCCTGCGGCGATCGTCTTGACGCCCACGGGGCCGACGGCCACCGGGCCTTTGGGAATCGTCAGGCATACGTCGCACCGCAGGTCGCCGGATTTCGAAATGTCGGGATCGTTGTGGTAAACGACGATGGACTCGATCCCCGCCGAGAAGAGTTTCTGCTCTTTGACGTATTGCCAGAGCCGGGCGAAACAGTCGCCGTAATCGACTTCGCCGTAATCCCCCTGAGCGCGGAGATAGGCCACGGTCTTTTCGGGAATTTCCAGCATTTTGGGTTTCGACAACCGGATTCCGGCGTCGGAGTGCATGCGTGTTGTCATGGACGGAAGGTTTTTAGCGGTTCGGTACTCTTTTGGCGAGATGCCGAAAAACCGTCCGAAAGCCTTGGTCAGCGACGACGGGGCGTCGTACCCCACGCGGTAGGCGATCTCTGCGACCGTAAGATCGGAGTAAAGCAGCAGGCGCGCCGCCGTCTCGATGCGCGTGCGGGCGATGAACTCCCCCGGCGGCTCGCCCAGAAAGGCCGAAACGATACGGTGGAAATGGCAGGGCGAAAACGACGACACCTCGGCCAGCGTACGCAGGTCGAGCGTTTCGTCCAGATGGGTCCGGATGTATTCGACGACGATGTTGATCCGCCGCTGATAATCGGCTGTCGTGGCTGGTTTGTTCTTCATCTCGGCGACAAAGGTATTCTCCGCCGGGGAAACGGACTTTTCCGATTTTGCGAATTTGCCTTACATCATCCGCCCGAAAGTCCTCCTGCCTAAAAGATAACGCAACACCACCGAGCCCCGGTAAATCTTCTCTTCCGCGGACCCTTTGCGGTTCTGCCGGATGGTCTTCCGCTTGCGGGACAGATCGCGGTGCCACCGCAGGAAATCGCGGTAGGCGCGGAACACCGCCCGGAAATTGTCGCTCCGCCCCTGCACCAGATAGGACAGGGCCGCCAGCAAGTCGAGCGCAGGACGCACGACGGCAACCGTGACCCGCTGCACGGACGAAGAGCACTTGTAGAGCATCGCCAGATTATTGCGGTGGTTGTAGAAAACTTTGGTCGGCGAATCGGTCGTGAGCGTACCGCCGCCGAGGTGGTAAACCCTGCTCTGCGGCACGACCCGTACCCGGTAACCGGCCAACTGCATGCGCCAGCAGAGGTCGATCTCCTCCATGTGGGCGAAAAAGTCGGCGTCAAAGCCGCCCAGCGCATGGAAAACATCGGCCCGGCAGCAGAATGCGGCGCCGCTGACCCAGAAAACGTCGCGGGCGTCGTCGTACTGGCCCTCGTCGGTCTCGACCTGTCTGAGGATGCGCCCCCGGCAGAACGGATAGCCGAGAAAGTCGATAAATCCGCCCGAAGCACCTGCATATTCGAATTTCGTGCGGTCGGTCCATGAGATCAGTTTCGGAGAGACGACGGCTACGTCGGGTTCGCGTTCCAGCACGTCGAGGATCGGAGCGAGCCACCCTTCGGGCGTCTCTATGTCGGAATTGAGCAGCAGGTAATAGTCCGCCTCGACCTGCTTCAAAGCCCGGTTATACCCTCCGGCAAACCCGTAATTGGCTTCGAGACGCAACACCCCGACGGAAGGAAATTCCGTCGCCAGCACCCCCAGCGAATCGTCCGTCGAGCCGTTGTCGGCGACCATGACCTCCACGCCGGCTGGGGCCGCAGCGACGACACTGGGCAGGAAACGGCGCAGGTGCTCCGCGCCGTTCCAGTTGAGTATGACTATTTTAGCGACCGGCATTTGTACGTTTGTGTTTCCAGCGGCGGTGCGACCACATCCAGAGTTCCGGGTGTTCGCTGATCATCGCTTCCAGCTTCCTAACGTAACGTTCCGTAATTTCGTATTCGGCGACCTGCTCTTCACCGTCGTAAATCGGCTCGAACGACATCTGGTAGCGGCCCCGCCGCAGACGGTCCATCCTGACGAAATAGACCGGCAGTTTGCAGCGCAGCGCCAGCTTCTCCCCGCCGTCAAAAAAAATCGTATCCTGATTGAGGAAGCGGAACCAGTGGCTGTCGGGACGGCGCGGCGGATTCTGGTCGGCGATAAGCCCCATGACGAGGTTTTTGCCGTCCACGCCGCATTCCCGGTTGCGCAGGTAGAAGCGCAGCGAATCCTTCATGGCCACGGTCATCGAATTTTCATAGTTGCGCAAACGCTGGTAAAGCCGCTCCATGACCTTGCTGCGCAGGGGATGATACACCGCCACCAACATCTGCGAGCGTTCGTAAAGCCCCCAGTAGGAACAATACTCCCAACAGCCGAAATGGGCCGTCATAGCGATCCAGTCGCGGCCGTGCACGGCCTTGTAATGTTCGTCGAATCCCTTCACCGTCAGTACCGTGCGGGCCTTTTCTTCGCCCATATGGGCCATATTGACCGTATCGACGAATATCTCGGCCAGCGTCCGGTAGAAATTGCGGCGGATGACGGCCAGCTCCCCGACGCTCTTTTCCGGGAACGAATTGCGCAGGTTTTCGTTCACGACCTTCATGCGGTAACGCAGGCAGTAGTAGAGTATGAAAAAGAGCAGGTTCTCGACGACGTAATATTTGAACCAGTACGGCAGCACGGCAAAGAAACGGGCGCCGAGCCACAAAGACTCCAGCCATACCTTCTGCGCAAAATTCAGCTCAGCTCGTTTCATCCGGCAAGGCGTTAGGGTTCGACAAAAAGTTTCACGTTATCCACCTTGGTGCGTATCCTCAGCCAGCTGGCCAGCGTCGTCCGGTCGATCGAATCGGCGGGCGCCTTGGGCGTAACGACACATACGAGGGTCGTATCGAGCGGCGTACCCGCGACATCGAACGTAATGCCCTTCATCAGCGATATGGCCTTGATATTCTCCATCATGACGCCCACTTCGCGCGAAATGTCGTCCACTTCGACGTTCGTAACCCGGTAGCGTTTCAGCTGAGCCGTCATTTCGCCGATGCGCCGGTTCTTCTCCTCCAGCAGTTCGAGGTAGCTCTGCTGCAGCGACGCCACGTTTATCTCGTCCGTCTTGTTGGCCTGACGCACCACCAGTTCGGCCTTCTCCAGTCCGAAGTTGCGCATCTGCGCACGGGCATTCTCGATAATTTCGTCGCCGATGGGTTCTCCCACGAGCAGCAGTTCGATCTGCGAGGGGTCTTTGCCGTGCGCATAATGCTTGTTGCACTCGATCACGCGCGTATGCGGAAACTTGAAGACCTGCGCGACGTATTTGTCGGCCACGGCTTCGAACAGCGAGACGCGGACCATATGGAAACCGATGACGACGCTCGGAATGAAAGTCACGAGCGTAATAACCATCATCAGCCGCTTGACGTTGCGTTCGCGCACCTTGTCGATAAAGGCGTTCTTCTCGTACTTCAGGAAACGGACCATGAGGTAAGTCGCCAGCGCGATGAAGACCGAGTTGATGAAAAAGAGGTAAAAGGCCCCGACGAAGAATTTTATCTGCCCCGTTGCCAGACCGAATCCCGCCGTGCAGAGGGGCGGTATCAGCGCCGTGGCGATCGCCACGCCGGGGATAACGGTCGAGGTGCGGTCCTGCCGCGTCTGCGCCACGATACCTGCCAGACCGCCGAACAGGGCGATCAGCACGTCGTAGGTCGTCGGCACCGTGCGGGCCAGCAACTCGCTGCTGTTCGACGAGAGGGGCGACACGAGGAAATAGACCGTCGAGGTGATAATCGCCACGATGAACATCAGCGCATAGTTGCGCAGCGCCTTTTTGAGCAGCTCGAAATCGTTGATGCCCAGCGAAAGGCCGATGCCCATAATAGGACCCATGATCGGCGAAATGAGCATGGCGCCGATAATTACGGCCGCCGAATTGACGTTCAGGCCGAGCGACGCGATCATCGTCGCAAAAATCAGCACCCAAAGGTTCACCCCGCGGAACACCACGCCCTTGCTGATGGCCGCCACGACCTCGTCGCGCTGCGCCTTGTCTTCGTCGAGGCTGAAGTGCCCCCGCAGGAATTCACGCATCTCCCCCACCCAGAGCGAGAAAGAGCGTTTTACATTATGCGTATCGTTCGTATTTTCCATTTCAACATGCACTATCTTTCATTTATTCCTCTTCGTCCGCCGCCGTCTCCCGCTTCGGTTTGGGTTTTCCGGCCAGCACGATCACGAACTCCCCCTTGGGGTCCGTAGTGCGGAAGTGTTCCAGCACCTCGGCGACCGTACCGCGAACGGTCTGTTCGAATTTCTTGGTCAGCTCGCGCGACACCGAAACCCTGCGTTCCGGCCCGAACACCTCGGCGAACTGTTCGAGACACTTCACCACGCGGTAGGGAGACTCGTAGAATATCATCGTGCGCTCCTCCGCGGCAAGCGACTGCAACTGTTTGGCCCGACCCTTCTTCTGGGGCAGGAAACCCTCGAAACAGAACCGGTCGCACGGAAATCCGCTCTGCACCAGCGCCGGAATCAGCGCCGTGGCTCCGGGCAGGGTCTCGACCTCGATCCCCGCTTCGACGCAGGTCCGCACCAGCAGAAAACCGGGATCGGAGATGCCGGGCGTACCCGCATCCGACACCAGCGCCGCATTGCGTCCGGCCGCGATCGACTCGGCGACCATCTTCACCGTGGCGTGTTCGTTGAATTTATGATGGGAATAGAGTTTCTTCTCGATGCCGAGATGTTTCAGCAGAAACGAGGTCGTCCGCGTATCCTCGGCGAGTATGAAATCCACGTCGCGCAGGACATTGACCGCACGCAGCGTAATGTCGTCGAGATTGCCGATCGGGGTGGGAACGATATAAAGCTTTGCCATGCAGCTATGCGAATTTACGTTCCAGCAGTTCCATCAGGAATTTGGCCCCGTCGGAATTGGCGTTCCAAGCATAATTTTCGGCGATATAAATCATGCACTCGTCGAAATCGTCGAAACCGTTGAGCGTTCCGATCGCCGCCTCGTAAGCCGCCGCATCGCCGCCGAACAAGTCGCGGATCATCAGGAACTTGTCGTTGATGCCGATGGCGCGGCGCAGGTCGGTAACGTGTTCACTGCGACGCAGCTCGGACGCCACGTCGCGCGGAGGCGCGATCGTGTCGGCCAGTGTCTGCACATTGTGGTTGATCACCTCGCCCAATACGGCGCCGGAGGTATTTTTCGCTTCGAGCGTGATCTCTTCGAAATCAGGCTCGTCGTCATCCCCGGCATTGTCGGGCGCAGTGGTTTCGGCCGCTTTCGGCTGCGGAGCGGCAACCGGAGTCCGCGATGCAAAAGCGTCCGGTCCGGGTGCAGAGGTTGTCGCGGAGCCGAGAGAGGTTGTCACAGAGCCGACAGGAGTTGTCGCGGATGCTGCGGGTTCCGTCACGGGCGCCGTAAATGGAGTTGCAGAAAGGGCGGCTCCGGCAGTTGCGTCGGAAACGGAGACTCCGGCGGCGGCAGTTCCGGCCGATGCAGAGTCGGACGCTGCGGAACCGGATGACGCGGAACCGGCCACCGCCGGTTGTGCGAACGACGCTTCGGCCGCAGGCTTCCCTCCCGCAACAGGTTTTCCGGTAGGCTCAAGGGCCGGAACGGATGCGGGTTTCGGGGCAGGCGCCGCAGGCTCCGTATTATATAGCGACATGATGACGCGCTGTTTATGGCGGTGACGGACAGTCTCCTCTTCCAGTTCGAACAGTGTCGGAGCTATGGGGTGAGTTCCCGGCGCGGAATGCGCTTCGGCTTTGGCAGGAGCTTCCTGCGCCGAAGTCTGTTCCGCATCGACGGACGGCGCAGGTGCGGCGGCTGATTCGGCGGCAGGCTCTGCAACCGACTCGGAATGTGACTCGACAACCGACTCGGCAGCGGGTTCTAAGACGGGGTCGGCTGGAAACTCGACGACGGACTCCGCAACGGACTCGACAACCGACTCGGCAGCGGGTTCTGAGACGGACTCCGCAACGGATTCGGAAAGCGACTCTGCGAAAGATTCGGTCGCGGATTCGACGACGGGTTCAGCAATGAATTCGGGCTTTTCGGACGCTTCCTCCGGTTCTCGGACAGTTTCCGGCAGCGGCACTGACTGCTCGGCGGCTGGTTCCGCGGCATTTCCGGCAACGGGTTCTGCCGGAGCCGTCTCCTCAATGGAAAGCTCGGATTCAGGCTCAGAAGCAACCGGTCCGGATTCGGTCACGGGTTCAGCGGCAGAGATTTCCGGTTCTGAAATCGGGTTCGTCCCGCCGTCGGAATCGGACTGCGCAACAAATGCTTCGGCAGAATCGACAACAACTTCAGGTTCGGCAGCCAGTTCTTCGGCAGGTTCGGAATGCCCTGCGAAATTTACGCCCGGTTCGACGGCCTGTCCGGACCCGAACTCAGACTTCGATTCCGGCACCGTCTCCGGTTCCGGCTCGGAAACGGATTCCGACTCGGAGACCGCACCAGCTTCGACGACTGACTCCGACTCAAAGGACGCCCCCGCCTCGGCAAAAGATTCCGACTCAAAAGCCGCACCCGCTTCGCCAACAGCGTCCCGTTTGGCGGCAGCATCCGGTTCGGCCTGCGCCTCAACCGCGAACGGGTCGAGCGAAAGCATTTCGCCGAGATCGATGCTGACCGGAATTTCGGCCGGAGCAGGCTCCGCCACGGCCTCTTCCGCCGCATCTTCGCGGACAGCCGCAAAGTCCGCATCCGCGCCGAAACGCACGGCATCGTATAACTTCCGCAGTTTTTCGAGCACCAGATCCCGTTCGAGGGTCGCGGTCTCCTGCGGGGTGTCCCAATTGTCTATGATTTCAGAGAGCTTCTGCAATTCGCTCCGCACGTATTTCAAATCCATGATCCGTACACTTTTTGCCCTCAAAGATAGGAAAAATTTACGAACTGCCCAGCGGAATCGCCCATATAATATCGCAGCCCCTCCCCGTTGCCGCCGGGAAACGGAAAAGGGGACGGCATACGCATCGTCCCCCTATTCCGTCTGCGGAAAACATGTCACTTCCCGAAGATATGTTTCGCATAATTATATCCGCAGGCGTCGTAAATCTTCGCCAGCCGGCGTACGCGGCGCAGGTAGTCGCCGTAATCCTTCCGGTCGAGACTCCACCCCACTTCGGCCAGCGCGCTCAGGCGCGGCAGCAGCATGTATTCGGCATGGGGCCACGTGGCGATGTACTCGGTCCAGAGGTTGGCCTGCACGCCCAGTATACAGCGCTGTTCGTCAGCCGTCAGCATCTCGTAAGGATCGAGCGAATAGACCTTCTCCACAGGCAGATAACCGCCGATGGCGAGCGGTTCCCCAGCCGTATCGCGCGTCTGGTAATAGTCCAGATAGCAGTGCGTCGTCGGAGCCATGATGGCGTGGTTGCCCATCTTCGCAGCCTTGATGCCGCCTTCGGCGCCCCGCCACGACATGATCGTAGCCGTCGGCGTCACGTCGCCCTCAAGAATCTCGTCCCAACCGATCAGCCTGCGTCCGTGGGCGTTGAGGAATTTCTCGACGCGGGCCGTGGCATAGTTCTGCAACCGGCGCGACCGCTTCAGCCGCTCGGCCTTCATGCGCGCTTTGCAATGCGGGCATTTCTTCCACATCACCGTCGGGCACTCGTCGCCGCCGATATGGATATACTCCGAGGGAAACAGCTCCAACACCTCTTCGAGCACGCCCTCGATGAATTCGAACGTCGTCTCCTTGCCGATGCAGAAAACCCGGTCGTCGATGTCCCATGTCTGGCGCACTTCGTACTGCTCGCCCGTACAGCCCAGCCACGGATAGGAGGCCAGCGCCCCGACGGCATGCCCCGGAAATTCGATTTCGGGAATCACCGTGATGAAACGCTCCGCAGCGTAATTCACCACGTCGCGGATCTCATCCTGCGTATAGTAACCGCCGTAAGGCGTTTCGTCGAATTTGCAGTTCTCGTCGTACGTGCCGCCCGGATCGCGGCCGATCAGCGTACGGCTGCGTACGGAACCTATTTCGGTGAGTTTCGGATATTTCCTGATTTCGATACGCCACCCCTGATCATCGGTCAGATGCCAGTGGAAGACGTTGAGTTTGTGCAGGGCCATGATGTCGAGCGCCTCCTTCACCTCATCGACCGTGAAGAAGTGACGGCCGACATCGAGCATCATGCCCCGGTAGCCCAGACACGGTTTGTCCTCGATCGTGACGACGGGCAGTTCGACGGCCCGCATGTCGTCGGCTTCGTACGCTGCCGCCGGAAGCAGCTGGCGCAGCGTCTGCACGGCATAGAACACCCCCTGCGCTCCTCCGGCGACGATATCGATCCGGCAGGGAGTTACGAAAAGGCGGTAGGCCTCCGCAGGCATCGTCTCGTCGCGGGTGACGTTCACCGCATGGTCCGCGGCCTTGTCGGCATGCCTTACCCGCGGGCCGCGGCCGAACAGCGGCATCAGCACCTTGTTCAGCGCGGCAGTCACGCCGGACAGACGCTCGTCGTCGAACAGCAGGACCACCTCGGCGTCGGAGGTCAGGCGGAAGGTGCCCTGCCCCTCCACGATATGCTCCGGGAGCGGCACGACAGCCACTTCGCCGTCGGTCGGAATCACCCTGCCGCAACTGCAACAGCCGCACAATACGGCGAACAATGCCAAAACAGGTAAAAGTCTCTTCATATCGGATCGTTTTCGTGGGTTTCGGTGCAACTTACCCGGTAAATATAACAAAAAAACGGATTTCGCCAAAGCACCGCGTCATTTATTCGCAGGCCGAAGCTCCCAGCAGTCCTACGTGGTCGATATTCGAACAGCAGATATGCAGTCCCTCGACGGTCTTGGCATAGGGGAACCGTTTCAGCTGTTCGTACATCGCTTCACGGAAAAAGCCGAATGCATGGGCGATGCTGCCGCCGAAGACGATCGCTTCGGGGTCGTACGTATAGAGCACCAGCATCACCAGCTGGCCGACATGCCCCCCGAACTCGCGCCAAAGCGCCAACGCTTCGGGATCGCCCGCCGCGGCGCGCTCGTAAGCCTCCTTGCCCGTCGTGCCGCGGCCCACGAAGAAGCGGCTGCTGCAATAGTATTCGTAATCCCGGTCCAGATACGGGATGCTTCCGATCTCCCCCGCCCCGGTGTCCCGGCCGCAGTAGAGTTTCCCGCCGATCACGACTCCCGCGCCGACGCCCGTGCCGAGCGCCACGCACACCACGTCGCTGAACGCGCTCGCCTCGCCGAAGCGGCAGACGCCCAGCGCAAAACAGTTGCAGTCGTTGTTGACATGCACCGGCACGCTGAAACGCTTTTCGAGCAGGTCTTTGAGGTAAACCTCGCGCCACGAAGGGATGCCCACCACATTATATACGATTCCCCGCGCAGCGTCCACCACCGACGGCACGCCGATACCGATCCGCGAAACCTCAGGTCGCATAAGCTCCCCGATAAGCGATGCGATATGATCCACCACCTCCCCTTCGGGACGGTCGGCTTTGCAGGGTTCGGAAAGCAGCCGCACGATATGTCCGTCTTTCACAAGGCCGGCGCGCACGTTCGTGCCGCCCAAATCCACGCCTATTCTCATCTCTTGTCTGTTAATTGCTGTTCTTGACTTTGCTGATCCTGCCGTCGCGGAACTCCACGTGATCGACGATCCGTCCGTCGCGCTCGTGAATCCACGTCTCGAAGCCCCGTTCGCCTTCGGTCAGCACCAGCAGACGCACGCCGGGGCGCAAGTTGTTGTAGGTCGTATCGTCGCCCGAAAAACGTCCGTATCCGAGCGCTATACCCTTCTCGGCAACGACGTAGTCGATGTCGTGGTCATGCCCCACGAACACCCCCGTCACGTCGCCGCTCTCGACCATTGCCGCGAACATGCCGGGATTCAGCTCGCCCGGACACTCGTCCTCGGCGGCGCGGCCGATATGCGTATTGTCGGGATTGCGCCACGCCGCGACGTATTCGGGCAGGGCGATATGGAAAAAGGCCAGCGCCGGCAACGGTTTCCCGCCGTTGGCCCCGGTATAGGCGGCGCTCCGGTCGCGGTACCAGCGTATCTGATCCTGCGTGAACCAGCCGTAACCGTCGATACCCTCGACAGTCGAATAGTCGTGCGAATCGAGGCAGTAAAGCAACGCCGCAGGCGATTTCTTCCCGGCGATCTCCAGCACCACGTCGGCCAGTTCGCCGTCGGCGTTCAGCGTGTTGAGCGTCCCGGCATACGAAGTGACGATGCGGCCGATTCCGGCGCGCGGAATATCCTGTTCGGCGTCGTGGTTGCCCAGCACCACGCAGAACGGCAGGTTACGCTCCGCAACGGGCGCCAGCACGCGCTTCCACCCTTCGGCGGCAGGTTTTCCCGTCACCACGTCGCCCGTGAAGACGACCAGATCGGGCCGCTCCGCATCGAGGATATAACGCATCTGAGCGATCGTCTTCTCCGCCTGCGCCTGCCGGTAGGGATTCCCCAGATCGAGGTGCACGTCGGTGAACTGCGCGATCTTGAATTTCCCCTCCCCGTTGAATTCCAGAGCGGGCCTCTGCGCCTGCGCCGAGCACCACAAGGCAACGGCGCACATAAGTGTCGTTATCTTTTTCATAAGCAGGTTGGGTTGCTCAGTTCAGTTTCACGCTGCCGCTCTTCTCCACGCGGACCGTACGGCTCCGGCCGTCGCCCCACGTCACCGTCAGGTCGAAGGGCACGTTGGTCTCAACGCTCACGGAGGGCGTCTCGCCGGCCGAAGCGCGTCGTTTGACCTTCAGCCCCACGACGCCGTCCGGCCCGTAGGGATAGCGTTCGATGCCGTGGACCTCGGTATGCTCGATGTCCCACACGATGCGGCCTTCGGAGTAATCCGACTTCACGCCGAGGATATACTCGATGAAGACGGCGATGGGCGGAAGTCCGGTCCAGCCCACGAAGTCCTTGCGTGCCATGAATCCGGGTTCGATCTTCTCCGGGGCGTAGTACTCCCAGAAGGTGCCGGTATTCTTCCACACCTCGAAGACTGCGGCGTAATGGTTCGCGGCGATCTCCCGCGCAAGGTCGTGATAGCCCTTACGGTAAAGGCCGTCGATGGTCATGTAATTCGTACCGGGCCATACGCCGCCCTGCCAGTAGCGGCCCAGCGGATTGTATTTCGGATGGTCGGCCGAGAGCGACGGCACGCGGTGCGGACGGTCGAACTCGGTCGTATCGCTCAGATGCGCCACCATGCGGTCGAGCCGCTCCTTGTCCAGCGCATCGGCCTGCAAAGCCCAGAATGCGCCGATTCCCTTGGTCGTGCAGAGCGTTCCGTCGCCGTAGCGGTCGTACAGGAAAGCCGTCCGCTCGTCCCAGAGATGTTCGTTCACATAGGCGCGCAGCCGCTTCATCTCGTCCTCCATATCCTCGATCTCCTGCCAGCGTTCGATATAGAAACCGATGTTCAGCAGCGACTCGTCTACCAGCATCTGCTGCAGGTTGGTGTCGAGCCAGACCATATGTCCGTGCGAAAAGATCGGGTTGTATTCGGGCTTCTCGCGGGGCATGTTGTCCATGCCCGTTCCCCAGCCGCTCGACCAATAGGTGCCGTCGGGCCACGTGCGGTTGAGCCGCCACCATTTGGCGTAGGCGCACAGCGCGGGGAAGACCTTGTGCAGGCGGTCGATATCGCCGAACTGGCGGTAGTACGTCAGCTCGACCCACGGCAGCAGGTTCGGGCCGGTCGAAGTCGGATCGTAACGCTCGAAACAGTCGGAGCCGTCGGCCCGGATTTCGCGGCAGATGAAGCCGTCGGGGTGCTGCTTCGCATAGAAGTTGTCCAGCGAACGCTGGAACGGGAAGAAGCGGTAGCCGTAGCGGGCGAACATCATCATGAACGAGGCGTCCCACATGAAAATATTGCCGTTGTAGGCGATATCCAGATACGGCGAGACGAATTCCGATCCCTCCTGCGGCTGGCGGATGTTGCCCACGGCGATCCGCCAAGCATGCCAGTACATCTCGATCTCTTTGTCGTGCCCCTCCCACACGGGTGCGGGCAGGATCTTGCGGGCCTCGGCGAACGAACGGGGCTTGATGGTTTCGGGCTTGGCGGTCCGGAATTCGTTTTCGGCCACGAAGACCTCCTTTACATAGGTATTCTTGTAAGGCAGCTCGTAAGGACCCGATTTAAGGCCCTGCGCTCCGGCCGCTCCCGCTGCGAAGACCAGCGGCAGAAGCGCCGCGATTTGTTTGCGTAGCGTCATAATATGCGGTTTATTTTATCAGCGATTTGATCCTGCGGGCGATCTCCGTATTCATATACGTACCGCAGAACTTGTCGGCTCCGGGACCGTATGCGAATACGGGAAGCATCGCGGGGGTATGGTCGTCGGAGACATAGACGCCCATCACGCGGCCCGTCCGCTCGTCGCCGTCCACCAGCACCAGCCCGCCCGTCTCGTGGTCGGCCGTGACCACGACGAGCGTCTCGCCGTTTCGGTCGGCGAATTTCAGCGCTTCGGCCACGGCGAGGTCGAAGCTCAGCATTTCGATAATTGAGCCGGGCAGGCAGCGCGAATGGCCGGCATAGTCGATCTTGGCGCCCTCGACCATCAGGAAGAAGCCTTTGCCGCCCTGCTCCTGCAGTTTGGCGATCGAAGCCCTCGTGGCGTCGGCCAGCAAGGTGAGGTTGGCCTGCTCGGCGGCATCGTCCATCGTCTCGTCGATGCAGATCACCTTGCCTTTCCGGGCCTTGATCTCGTCGACCGAACGCACGAAGTCATACTGTTTTTCCAGCTCGCCGATCAGGTCCACGCCGTCGCTGCGGCGGGTGAATTCGCGGATACCGCTGCCGCAGAGCAGGTCCACGCGGCCGTCCATCAGGCAGCGGGTCAGCTCGTCGGCGTTGTCGCGTTCGACCGAATGTCCGTAGAAGGCCGTCGGCGTGGCATCGGCGACATTGCCGAGCGTCAGCACGCCCACCGGCATCCCCTTGTCATGGAAAAAGTCGCTCAGCGAAGGATACGGCTCGCCTTCGGAACTCATCGAAATATGGCGGTTATCGTGACGTTCGCCCGTCGCCAGCGCACTGCCGCCCGCGGCCGAGTCGGTCGTGAAGGCATCCAGCGCATTATTCTGCTGCAGGCCCATATACTTCATCTGCAGCGTCGAAAGCCCCTTGTTGGCATAAAACGCGGCCACGATCTGCGAAAGGCCCATGCCGTCGCCGATCAGGTAGATCACGTTTTTGACTTTCCCCCTGCCGCCGTCGTTTCGATAGGTCGGCGTGTAAACGTCGATACCCTCGGTGAGCTGCAGTTTATCGTTCTGAAATCCCCTGAAATCGCGCGTGGTCTTGTCCAGACGCTTCGTGCCGGTCACGCCACCGACGGACGTACGGCGCTGGCCGATCTGGAAATTCTTGTTGCCGAAATCGTCGAAGAATCCGGCGCAGACCTCCGGACGGTCGGTGTTGATGTAGTCGATCCCCATGTCGTAGAACGTATAATAGACCGTCGTTCCTTCGGGAGCGCCCCAGAAACGCACGGGCTTGCCCCAGCCGTGGGCGCGGTCGATGATCTTTTCCAGCTTCACGCGCTCGACGGGAATGATCGAGCCTTTGCCGTTCCACTGCGAATAGGTCCTGAAGTTTACGCTTACGAGGGCGATGCGCTCCAGCTGATCCGGGGTGTAATCGGTCTCCCAATTACCGTCGAAACGGACATAGGCGGGATATTTGCCGAAATCCTCAGGCGCGGGAACCCGTCCCGTAACGGCGATACGCACGGCTTCGGGATTCACGGCCGGGTCGAAGACTTCGGGATAACGGCCCAGCAGCGCCGTAACGGCCTGCAGCGTCGGTTCGGTCGCCGATTTGAGTTCGACCATCAGTTGCAGACGTTCGTCCGAATCTTTCCATGCGCGGCCGCCGTTGCGCCCAAAAAGCGTCACGATCGGCTCGACGTAGAGCGACTCGAAAGTCATGTCGGGCGAAAGGTCCTCGACATCGTGCCCCACGAGCAGCCGGCCGTCGTGCAGGAACACGTCGGCTTCGATCGAGTAGACCCCCTGCGCATAAGCCTGCCAGAAGGGAGCGCGGCGGCAATAGTCGTTGTGCGAATGGATCAGCATGGGGCGTTCGGCCGCAGCCGTTACGCAGAAGCACAATGCCGCAGCCAGCAGCCAGCTTTTCAGTATCCTTTTCATTGTCGGAGTCATTTAGCGATTTTGACAACGGCCATCACCGGAGCGTGGTCGGAAACATAGCCGCCGTCGAAGATGTCGGGCAGCACTTCATAGCGGACGGCTTCGATGTCGCCGCTCACGAAGATATAATCCAGCAGGGGCCGCTCGGCTTCGGGAATCTGTCCGAAATCGGAGAAGCTCCAATCGGTTCCCGACCGCTGCGCCGCGATCGCCTTCGCGTCGCGCAGCACGCCGTCCTTCTGCACATGGGCCACCACCGACGATCCGGGTTCCGAGTTGAAGTCGCCCGTCAGGATCACAGGACGTCCTCCGCTCAGGGTTTCGATGCGCTTCATCAGCAGGCTCACGCCCTCGTCGCGCGCCACCTGCCCGACATGGTCGAGATGGGTGTCGATGAAGAAGAGTTCCCGGCCGTCCCTGTCGCGCAGCACGACCCATGTGGCGATTCGCTCGCAGGCGCCGTCCCATCCCAGCGACCCCACCACTTCGGGGGTCTCGCTCAGCCAGAACGTTCCCGAATCGAGCAGCGTGAAGCGGTCCTTCCTGAAGAACACGGCGCAGTATTCGCCCGACTCGGCGCCGTCCAGCCGTCCGACGCCCACTCCTTGATACCCGGTCAGCAGACCGCTCAGATCATTGAACTGGTTGGAAAGCAGCTCCTGCGTGCCCAGCACGTCGACCTCCTGCGCCTTAATCACCCCGGCGATCCGTTCGCGGCGGAAACGCCAGTTGTTCTGCCCGTCTTCGGGATTGTCGTAACGCATGTTGAAGGTCATCACGCTGAGCGAAGTCGCCGAGCCGCAGGCGGTGAACGCAACCGCCGCAAGAAGATAGATCAATCGTTTCATAGCTCCATATTTTTAATCAAAACTAATTCCCCTGAAATCCGTCATGCGCAGGTTCGCTTCGGGTATCGCTTCGAAGCCCTCCGCTCCGGGCGCTTTCCAGCCCCACGCGAGGTCCTGTCCTTCGTAATCCTCGAAATAGAGCAGCGTGTAAGGGTGCAGTCCCGCTTCGAGCGCCACGCGTCCGGTCGCCATGACCGAAGCGTGGGACCCGTCGTTGTCCACCACCCTACGGTCGCCGATCATCAGCACGCTGCCGTCGTCGCTCTTGGTCATGAACTCCCAAACGCCCCGCTCCGGAATGAGGATCAATCCCGTAAAGACATAGGCGAAGTGGTCCTCCTGCGGAGCTTGGGCGATCGAGGGCGCAGGCATCGTGCCGGACGACACGTATTTTCCCTTCCGAATATCGTTCACACACGAGAAAACGCCTTCGTAATAGCTGTAAGCGACGCCGGGACGCGTGGCGGTCTCTGCGGGCATACCCCGGCGGAACACCGCTTCCTCGGCTTCGAGCGTCAGCGTACGACTAGGCGCAGCGCCGGGTTTGAATCCTTTGGCCTTGAGCGTCAGCGAACGGTCCACCGGCACGGGAGCGGCGTAGAGCGCCGACGTTTCGGTGGGTTCCGAGCCGTCGAGCGTATAGCGGATTTCCGCTCCGGAGGTCGTCGTCGCCAGAGCGACGGCGATCGGCTCGGTGAACAGGCTCACGTTCTGCGTGGTATAGGGAATCGAAACCACCTCGCCGCGGGTCAGCGAATGGGGCGCGGCCGCATCGTCCGTCCCGCGTTCGTAATCGGGGCGCGGCCGGAGCGCAAAATGCAGCTCGCCGCCCTGCATCAGTTCGTCGTAGGTGATGTAATTCCGGTCGATCGGCTTCCCGTCGAGCGTCACCGAAGCGATATAGACGCTGCGGCGCGGATTGTCGGCCGTAACGGTCAGCGTGCGGCCGTTGGCCAGCCGCACGACGGCTTTCGGGAACTGGGGCGCGGTCAGCGCGAATTCGTTCGAGCCGGGACATACGGGATAGAAACCCAGACTGGAGAAGACGTACCACGCTGACATCTGGCCGCAGTCCTCGTTGCCGATGATGCCTTCGGGCGTCGGGGCGTACATCTCGTGCAGCAAGCGGCGCGTCAGCTCCTGCGTCTTCCACGGCTGTCCCACATAATTATAGAGGTAGGCCATATGGTGGCTCGGCTCGTTGCCGTGGGCGTACTGCCCCATCAGGCCCGTCACGTCGCTCACGTCGAGCTGCATTTCATCCGATTCGAGCGTGAAGAGCCGGTCCATTTCGCGGATGAACGCTTCGCGGCTGCCGAAGAGCTGGATCAGGCCGTTCACGTCGTGCGGCACGAAGAAGCGGTAGTGCCACGGCGTGGCCTCGGTATAGTCGCGGCCCGTAGCGAACTCTTCGAAGGGCGCGGACCAGTTGCCGTCGGACTGACGACCGCGGAAAAAGCAGGTCGAGCCGTCGAAAACATTCACATAGTTGAGCGCCCGCCGCGCATATTCCCCGAATACGTCGTCGCGGCCCATGGCCTGCGCCATGCGAGCGATCGCCCAGTCGTCGTAGGCGTATTCCAGCGTACAGGAGACCGATTCGCGCTTGATATTGGAGGGAATATACCCCTGCGCCGTATAATAATCCGAACCTTTCTTATTGATGTTCGACGAACGGATCATCGCCTCCAGCGCCTTGTCGGCGTCATAGCCGCGAATTCCCTTCAGATAGGCGTCAGCAATGACCGACACGGCGTGGTAGCCGATCATCGTGCCCGTCTCGCCCGAAGCCAGCGGCCAGATCGGGAGTTCGCCCGTTGAATCGTACATGTCGAGCATGCTGCGGATCATGTCGTTTACCAGCGCGGTATCGACCATCGTCTGGAGCGGGTTCCACGCCCGGAAAGTATCCCACAGCGAGAACGTCGAGTAGTAAGACTCCCCTTCGGGCATCCGCGCGACGGTCTGGTCGTGGCGGCGGTACTCGCCGTTCACGTCGCTCATCAGGTTGGGCGTCAGCTTAGTATGGTACTGCGCCGTATAGAAGTTGATCATCTCGTCGCGCGAGCCGCCTTCGACGACGATGTCGCCCAGCGCTTTGCGCCACTGCCCGACGGCGCGGGCATGCACGGCGTCGAAATCCAGTTCGGGAACCTCCGCAAGCGAATTCATACGGGCGTTTTCGACGCTGACGGACGACAGTCCCACGGCGATCGTGAGCGTCCGCACGTCGGGCACGAAGGTCAGCACGGCCTGCTTGTCTCCCAACAGCTGCACGTCGGCGAACGGCTCCGAGAAGCGGGCCGCGAAGAATACATACTGATCGGGCACCCACCCCTGCGTGCGGCGCATGCCGGCCAGCTCGCCGGGAGCCGTCCGGCGGAGTTCGCACAGGTCGATCTTCTCCTCGGTGATCGTATGCAGCAGATCGACAATCACCTGCCGGGGACCTTTGCCCGTAAAGGTATAGCGGTGTACGCCCGTACGGGGTGCGGCGGTCAGTTCGACCCCGATATTCACGTCGGGCAGCGTCACGGCGTAGTAGCCGCACGAAGCCCGCTCGTCGTCATGCGAAAAGAAATAGGGCTGCAAGACACACTCGCCGTCGTGGATCACGATTTCGCGCGTGGTCGGATGGAACAGGATATCCGCAAGGTCGGCGCATCCCGTACCGCTCAGGTGCGTATGCGAAAAGCCGTCGATCGTCGTGTCGCTGTAATGGTAGCCGGCGCAGGCGTCCCAGTTGCCGGCGCGGGTGTCGGGACTCAGCTGCACCATGCCGAAAGGCGTGGTCGCGCCCGGATAGGTATGCCCGTGGAATCCGGTGCCGATGAACGGGTTCACATAATCGACGGGATCGGCGGACCGCGGCGAACAGCCAAGGGCCGCGAGAGCCAGCAGCAGAAGGGTAAGTTTTTTGGTCATAACAGTAGTCGGTAGTGCGAACCGTCCGGAAAATACAAATCAAAGGTACGGATTCCGGAGCGATATTGCAACTCCGCGCCCTTCTCTCTTCGTCTGTCCGAAGCCGGTCGCAGTTTAGGTCATACAAATATAGAGAAGCGATTGCACCCTGCCGTGGCTATTTGCGCTTTTACTTCCTCAAATCGCGCAGAACCGTCATTTCCCACCCGATACCTCCGCAACGGCTCGTTCCGCCGCCGAAAAATCGCAGAAACCGCCCGGATTTCCGAAAAAAAAGCTACCTTTACCGTCGAACGGACACTACCCGAACGATGGCACGCGTAATTTTCCTGACCGACTTTTCCGAAGCGTACGCACGAGAACTGCTCCTCGGCATGGCGCGCTATGCGCACGACACGGCGCAGGCATGGAGCCTGTGCCGCCTGCCGCTGTCGATACGCGACAAATTCGGCATCGAAGCCGTCGTGGAGTGGGCCGTGCGCATGAAGGCCGACGCCGTGATCGGCCAGTTCTACAACACCGACAACGTCGAACTGTTCCGCAAAAACGGGATCATAGCCATCGCACAGGACTTCAAGAAACGCTTCACCACCATCCCCAACATCACCGGACCGCACTATTCGGCGGGCAGGATGGCCGCCGAGTATTTTCTGCAAAAGGGCTTCCGCAACTTCGCCTTCTACGGCACGCGGGGCATCGACTTCTCGGACGAACGCTGTCAGGGCTTCCGCGAGACGATCGAGGCGGCGAATCCCGAATTCACCTTTTCGTCGCTGCGCAGCAGCGCCCAGAACGATTTGTGGTACTACGACTCGACGCAGCTCATCACGTGGCTGCAATCGCTGCCCAAGCCGGTGGCGATCATGGCGTGCGCGACAACCAAGCATATCATATCACCGAGGCGTGCCTGCAGATCGAGGGGGGGGGGAAATTCCCGCATCCCGAACGACATCGCCATTCTGGGCGTGGACAACGACGAGACGATCTGCAAGCTCTCCACCCCCAACCTTTCGTCGCTCAATCAGGGCGTCGAGCAGGGCGGTTACGACGTGGCGCGCCTGATCGACCGGCTGATCCGCAACCCCGAAGCGGAGTGGGAGGACGTCATGGTGATGCCGACGCACATCGTCACGCGGCAATCGACCGACATTTACGCCAACAACGATCCGCACATCGCCGAAGTGCTGCGGTACATCCATGAGAACATCAGCCAGAAAATCACGGTCAACGAACTCGTGAAACTGGTCCCCCTGTCGCGCCGCCTGCTCGAAACCCGTTTCAAGAAGAGCATGGGCACCTCCATCTACGACTATATCATACAGGTCCGCATCGAAAAGATGATGCAGCTGCTCTGCGAAGGCCAGAGCGTCTCCGAAGCGGCCGCCGAGCTGGGGTTCTCCGACATCAAGAACGTCTCGCGCACCTTCCGCCAGCTCAAGGGCATCACCCCCTCGGAATACCGCGAACAGTTCGCGCCCAAAAGACGGTGATCCGCCCGGCGGGCCGTTCCCAATATCCGGGCGCCCGAACTCCCAATGCCTCCCCTTCTGTCTTTTCCGCCGGTTTCATTAATTATACGGCCAACTGTCATACCCGCCCGATCCGCAAATCCATGCGCAAAAAAAAGAGCAGCGGTTCCGCAAAGCCGCTGCTTAGTCCCGTTCGACCGTCCTGCGGTCAGAGCGTCACACCGCCCCGCAGGCGGATATCCTCGCACGACGATCCCACGAAGATGTTGAAGTCGCCCGGCTCGGTCACGAACCCGTGCGAGAAGATATCGTAGAAGCGGAAAGCTTCGTCGGTCAGCGTCACTTCGACGCGCTTTTGTTCGCCTTTCTTCAGGAAGATTTTCTCATAACCTTTCAACTCCTTGGCAGGACGCGGCACGCTGGCTTCGACGTCGCCCACATAGACCTGTGCCACCTCGGCGGCGTCCATACCGCCCGTGTTCCTCACGGCGAACGACACGACCACCCCGCCGTCGCGCTTCTCGGCCTTCAGGTCCGAATACTCGAACGTCGAATAGCTCAGTCCGTAACCGAAGGGATAGAGCGGCTTCACCCCGCTGCGCTCGTAACCGCGGTAGCCGACAAACACGCCTTCATTATAAGTAACGCGCTTCTGCAGGGTGTTCTTGCGGTGGGTGCGCGCCACATTCTCGTAATAGCTGCCCAGCGTCGGATTGTCCTCGGCGCGGCGCTCGACGGAGATCGGCAGGCGGCCGCTGGGCGAGATCCGCCCCGTTACGATCTCGGCGATCGCCTGACCGCCCTGCTGTCCGGGATACCACGCCATCAGAATCGCTTTAGCCTTATCGTCGAACGTCGAGAAATCGACACCGCCGCCGCTGTTGACGACCACGATCAGATTTTCGTTGAGCGCGGAGAGCCGGGCGATCTCTTCGGACTGTCCTTCGGGCAGCGCAAAGGTCCGATCGGAATTCTCCTTTTCGTTGGTGTTGTCGAATCCGGCGCAGTAGATCACGGCGTCGGCCCGGATGATCCGGGCATCCTCGGCGCGGGGATCGGCGGTCATATAGCCGAACGACACCTCGGCGGACGAAGCGTTGTCGAAATATTCCAACCGCAGCGCGTATTTCCGGCCGGCCTTCATTTCGACGCTCCCCTTGCGGGTCGTCGCGCTGTGGTTGCCCCAGTCGGCGAGCACCTCTTCGCCGTCCACGAAGAGCCGGTAACCGTCGTCGCCGCGCATGACCAGCGAAGCCGTGCAGTCGGATTCGGGAACGAACACGCCGGTCCAGCGGATCGAGAAGCCGTCGGCGGGAAGCCCTTCGGCCGGCGCCTTATCCTTCCAGTTGAAGCCGATTTTGGTATCGACGCGCGTCAGCGCGGGAGTTCCCTCGAAATGCTTGTTGGCGAAGTACTCGCCCCTGAGTCCCGGCGTTTTGCAGTCGGCCGAGGTGTAGACCATGCCCTGAGCGGCCATATCGCTCGCCGAAGGGAGATTGCCCAAAACCGTCACCTTGTATTTCTTGCCCATCATCTGCATGCCCTCGCCGACCGAAACCGTCGAGAAGGGATGCACGAAACCGCTGCCGCCGCCCGTCGGGATATTGCCCGAATTGGGTCCCAGCACCACGATATCGCGCTGTTTGGTCAGCGGCAGGAAAGCCCCGTCGTTCTTGAGCAGCACCACACCCCCGCGCGCCACGTCGAGCGCCGCAGCGTCCGAGAAGGGATTGCATTCGGGAATAGCGGGGTCGAGCTGTTGGCGGTCCAAAAATCCGAACGCGATGAGCGTCTGGAGGATATGCTGACATTTCAGGTCGATCGTACGTTCCGACACCACGCCCGATTCGATGAGCGGACGCAGGTTGCGGGCGTTCATAAACCGGGCGCTCGGCATCTCCAGATCGAGTCCCCGGTTGGCGGCGCCCTCGGCCGAATAGGTGGCGTTCCAGTCGGACATGAAGATTCCTTCGAAGCCCCACATCCCGCGCAGAATATCGACCGCAAGCTGCTCGTTCTCGGTCGCATGCTGGCCGTTGACGAGGTTGTAACTCGACATCACGGCGCCCACGCCGGCCTGCTCGACCGCCTTGCGGAAGGCCGGGAGATAAATTTCATGGAGCGTACGCTCGTCGATATCGGAACTCACCTGATGACGGTCCCACTCCTGATTGTTGCCCGCAAAGTGTTTGATCGTCGCCATAACTCCTTCGGACTGCATGCCCTCGATATACTGCACGGCGGTCTCCGACGCCAGATAGGGGTCCTCGCCGAAGTACTCGAAGTTACGGCCGCACAGGGGCGAACGGTAGATATTGACGCCGGGTCCCAGCATGATATGCACGCCGCGGGCGCGGGCGTCCTGCCCCAGACCGCGTCCCATATCGCGCACCAGCGCCCGGTCCCAAGTCGCCGCGGCAGCCACGCCGCAGGGGAACATCGTACTGCGGGTATTGTTGCGTACGCCCTGCGGACCGTCGGCCATCCGGATTTCGGGAATGCCCAGACGCGGAACGGCCCTGATATAGAATTCGTTGTAACCGCCGATATAATCGATTTTTTCATCGAGGGTCATCTGTCCGACCAGTTCGGCGGCGCGCTCTTTGGCCTGCGGCGGGATCGGCTGTGCAGCGGCGGACGACACGAATGCGAACGCCAGCACGGCAACAAGAGTTTTTTTCATCGGGTTGAAGTTTTAATGGTTTATGCAAAGAAAATAAAAATATTCCGAAAAGCATCGGATCGGAAACAAAAACTTCCGAACCGAAACCTCCGTCCGGCCGCACCGCTCACCATAATTACACGCCCGCACCACCGGAAACCCCGAACCGGAGCAATATTTTTCATCATCGGAGAGCGAGCCAATACATATATGAAAAGAAATTAGTATCTTTGCGCTTCGGCCCGCAGGAGAGTTCCCGCCGGATGCTGCCGGGCAGCATCGCCGACGTCCGCGCAGGACGCGCAGCGGATGCTGAACGCACGCAAACCTCCGTCCGCACACGCTTAATGCGCAGGACACGCAGCAACCGTCGCCCGCACCGTCTGCGGTGCAGGATGCGCGGAAGATGCCGGACACGCGACAACCGCCGTCCGTACGGAACGCTCCGGGCCGCAGACAACCGATTCGAAACAAACAAGATAATTCAATGGCTTTACAGTGTGGCATCGTGGGTCTTCCGAACGTCGGCAAATCGACCCTTTTCAACTGCCTGTCCAACGCGAAGGCGCAGGCGGCGAACTTTCCCTTTTGCACCATCGAACCCAACGTGGGCGTAATCACCGTCCCCGACCAGCGGCTCGTCCGGCTGGCCGAGATCGACAAACCCAAGCGGGTGATTCCGACCACCATCGAAATCGTCGATATCGCCGGACTGGTCAAAGGCGCGTCGAAAGGCGAAGGACTGGGCAACAAGTTCCTCGCCAACATCCGCAACACGCACGCCATCATCCACGTACTGCGCTGCTTCGACAACGGCAACATCACCCATGTGGACGGCTCGATCGACCCCGTGCGCGACAAGGGCATCATCGACACCGAGCTGCAGCTCAAGGACCTCGAAACGATCGAAAACCGGCTGGGCAAGACCCAGAAGCAGGCGGCCGTGGGCGGCGACAAGAACGCCAAACGTCAGGTCGAACTGCTGCTGCAATACAAATCGGTGCTGGAACAGGGCCGCAGCGCCCGCACGGTCGAACTGGAGAAGGAGGACCGCAAACTGGTCGCCGACCTCAACCTGCTGACCGACAAACCGGTGCTGTACGTCTGCAACGTCGATGAAAAGAGCGCCGCTACGGGCAACGCCTACACCGAGGCGGTCCGTGCGGCCATCGCCGACGAAAAAGCCGAAATGCTCATCGTCGCCGCCGCCACCGAAGCCGACATCGCCGAGCTGGAGAGCTACGAGGAGCGGCAGATGTTCCTCGAAGACCTCGGCCTCGAAGAGTCGGGCGTCGAGCGCCTGATCAAATCGGCCTACAAACTGCTCAACCTCGAAACGTTCTTCACCACCGGCGCCGACGAGTCGCGCGCATGGACCTACGTCCGCGGCATGAAGGCCCCGCAGACAGCCGGCGTCATCCACACCGATTTCGAGAAGGGATTCATCCGCGCCGAAGTGATCAAATACGACGACTACGTGACGCTGGGGTCGGAAAAAGCCTGCCGCGACGCGGGCAAGATCGGCGTCGAAGGCAAGGAGTACGTCGTGCAGGACGGCGACATCATGCACTTCCTGTTCAACGTCTGACCCGAAGAGAGACCAAACACGGAACAATATATAAACAGCATATCATTATGTCCAGACCCGTAAGAGTGCGCTTTGCACCCAGCCCCACGGGGCCGCTCCACATCGGCGGCGTCCGCACGGCCCTCTACAACTACCTTTTCGCCCGTCAGCACGGCGGTGTGATGATCCTCCGCATCGAGGACACCGACTCGCAGCGTTTCGTGCCGGGCGCCGAAGAGTATATCCTCGAATCGCTCAAATGGTGCGGCATCGAGATCGACGAAGGCGTCGGCGCGGGAGGTCCCCACGCCCCCTACCGCCAGAGCGAACGCCGCGAAATCTACCTCAAATACGCCCTCCAGCTCGTCGATGCAGGCTGGGCCTACTACGCTTTCGACACCGCCGAAGAGCTGGACGCCCTGCGCCGCGAAGCCGAGGAGCGCGGCGAAGCGTTCGCCTACAATTATGCCTGTCTCTTATACACATCTCC
>OJQO01000264.1_pt1 | contig 25706 bp, 19 predicted proteins | sample 1598931 | NCBI WGS metagenome assembly OJQO01 (sample SAMN03922515, study PRJEB24848) | human gut metagenome | isolation source: stool sample | host: Homo sapiens | place: Germany | collected 2010-02 | reverse complement strand
CTCTGTGAAAAATCTGTGTCCTGTAGAAGCTTTCCCCCTGCCTGTTTCTATGCAATTGCACAAATAAAGCACAAAAAGAAGGCCCTGTTAGAGGCTGCTTTCGCAAAAGTCTCTAACATGACCTTCTATCATAAGCTTACGAATTCGTGCTATCGCGCTAATATGCCCGGAAAAACAAATCACCGCTTCCGGGAGATGCAGATATCCTCTAGATTCTGCGCGCCCTCCGGTCCGATGGGTCTGCCGCCCGTGGTGATGCCCCATCCTGCACGGATCTTGATAATATCGTCGATCTGTCCCTGGGACAACAACGTCTTCTTCCCTAAGATAAAATTGTTCATCATCAGGATCTTCGCATAATATTCCGTGGTCTCCATGCGGTAATATGCCTGCATGAGGTTATCTCCCCAGGTCAGCGCGCCATGGTTTGCTAACAGTACAGCATTGTATTCCCGACAATAGGGAGCTACCGCTTCCGGCACTTCCTCTGTGCCCGGCAGAGCAAAATGCACTAGCGGCACACAGCCCAAGGACAGTACCCCTTCCATCAGCACCGGTTCTTCCAGACTGATGCCTGCGCAGGCAAACGCCGTTGCTGTAAGGGGATGTGCATGTACCACGCCCTGTACCTTCGGGTTCTCCTTGAATACTCTGAGGTGCATCTTGACCTCGCTGGAAGGCTTGTGCGTTCCCTCCAACACATTCCCGTCCAGATCCAGCTTTACCAGCATGTCCTCTGTCATAAATCCCTTAGAAACTCCCGTAGGTGTTGCCCAGATCTCATTATCTCCGACTTTACAGGAGATATTTCCGTCGTTCGCTGCCACGAAGCCGCCCTGATACATTCTGCGTCCTACCTCTAAGATCATCTGTTTTGCCTGTGCATCTGATATATATTCCATACTAATCTCCATTCCGCAGACGATTCCTTCCATCGGAGGAATCCTCCTTTTCCGTTCCGGCATGCAATAATATATTACCTTATTGCCCTTCTCCTTGTCCAGCTGATACAATACTTTCTCAATCCGGGATAATGCTATTCCCGGACATTTTTCCTGCTGATATTCCCAACAATCTTTTATGTATGCTTCCTGCCATATTCTTTCGTAACTAATTATCTTTCCCTAGGTATTGTACCAAGTCACTGGTGCGACAGCCAGCCCTAAGTACATCAAACTACCACTTTTTTACCTGTCAATACTGCATTATATCTTTAATCTCACCTTCCTTTAATTGCAGTCTTTTTTCGGTCTCCTTATATTTCACCACAGTATCCACATCCGAATATGCAGTAAAAACGGCACCAGTGATTCTTCCGTCTTTCCAGCTCATGGAAAGTTCCAGATTTCCTATCAGATGCATTCCCCGTACGGCGCCGGTCTTCCATGCAGCCGGCAATGCAGGGAGAAGCAGGATTCTCTCCTCATTGCTCTGAACCAGCATCCCATTCATGGCAGCGCAGATCCCAAAATTGCCGTCAATCTGGAACGGAGGATGTTTGTCCAACAGATTAGGATAGGTCGAGACCTCCAACATCTTCCGGATATTGTCATATGCTGCTTCAGCGTTCCACAGGCTGACATAGTGATTCGTGATCCATGCCCTACTCCATCCGGTATGTCCGCCGCCGTGGGACAGGCGGTATTCCAGGGTCTTGCGGCAAGCCTCAGCCAGTTCAGGGGTGCCGTCTGCAGTAATCTCTCCGGCGGGGTACAGCCCATACAGATGGGAAATATGGCGGTGTCCGGGTTCTGTTTCCTCGTATTCCTCCATCCATTCCATCAGACGTCCGTCACTGCCGATCCTGTTGGGCGGCAGTCTGTCGTACATTTTGCGGATTGTTCCCATCAGTTCCTTTATGTCACCGGCTTCCGGAATCTCACAGGCTTCCGGTACCTGTTCTCCCAGTTCCTTCCAGGCTCCCAAGCATCCTTTGAACAGATCTCTCAGAATCTGATTGTCCATGGTTGCACCGATACAGCAGCATCCTTTTTGTCCATTCGGCAGGATATATGTATTCTCCGGTGAAACAGAAGGATTTGTCACCAGATATCCGTCTTTTTCTTCCAGATAATCCACAAAGAATAGTGCTGCCTCTGCCATGACAGGGAAAGCTTCCCGTAAAAATACCAGATTCTTTGTATAGCGGTAATGCATCCATAGGTGCGTACACAGCCATGCTGCTCCCATCACCCAATAAGTCCCGGGATACCATGTATCCTGTGGTGCGGTATCTCCATGAATATCCGTATTGTGATGCGCCACAAATCCCCGGCACCCATACATTTCTCTGGCGGTATATCTGCCATTCTTCTGCACCTTTTTTAACAATTCAAATAAGGGAATATGACACTCTGACAGATTGCAGTTTTCCACATGCCAGTAGTTCATCTCTGTATTGATATTGATGGTATACTTACTGTCCCATGCCGGGAAAAATTCACAATTCCAAAGTCCCTGCAGTGTGGTCGGCAGCCCTCCCTCCCTGCTGGCAGCAATCGTAAGATAGCGTCCATAATCATAGAGCAGCTTCATCAATCCCACGTCTTCTGTCTGTTCTGCATGCTCCTGCTTCCCTATCCGAAGTCTCTCAAGGCGCAGATCCGTAGGCAGATTCTCGTACCGCTCTGCGCCTTCTACTTCAAACACAAAACGGTCATATAAAGATTTATGATCTGCCACATGCTCTGCTTTAAGGGTATCATAAGACAGAAGCATCGCCGCCTTCAGGCGCTGATCCATTTTCTCTGCCAGAAGTGTCTGCATTGCCATCTGGTATAGGAACTCTGTTCTTGCAGAGCCAGTCAATTCTTCATCCAGCCCCACAGGCAGTTCCCTACCAGCTTTCAGATACGCCTCCGCATACCGATCCTTTTCTGGTATACTGTAGTGATAAGTGGAATCTGCAGTAAACCACAGCACCACTTCCTCTGCCCCTTCTGCCTTCAGACATTCCCCCTGGGTCAAAATCCGTCCGCCAGTAGACACAGCACGCAGTTCCATGGCAAATTCATATCCGCCTCTTCCCAGATTGCCATAAAGTCTTATGCCATTCTCTCCAACCTTACAAGTTCCGTCAAACCAGCTTTCTCTTCGAAGCTTCGCTAAAAAATTCACTTTCCCCTTGCCCCTTGTGCGGAAGCGCATCACCAGACAGTCCGCCGGGTGAGAGGCAAATATTTCCCTCTCATATATACTGCCACCAACAGTGAACTCTGTCCGGCAGATTGCCGTTTCCAGATCCAGACATCTCTCATAATGTTTTGTTCCTTCACAGAGGATCATATCCCGCAGTTTACCGCTTTTCCGTTCTCTGCCGCCTTCGATCCCATCAAAGAAAAATTGTACATCCCCAAGTGTCTGATAAGGATGCATTCCTTCCGGGCAGGCCGATAATGCGGTCTCCATCAGATGCTCAGCCTCCGGAATTCTGCCGTCCCGAAGGAGCTGTCGTATCTTCGGCAGATTTTCTTTTGCATCGGGATTGTGACGGTTTGCATCGGGATTGTGACGGTTTACAGGTCCACCCAGCCAGATGCTCTCTTCATTTACCTGGAGCCGTTCTCTGTCCGTACCTCCGTAGACCATGGCACCGATTCTGCCATTTCCTATAGGAAGAGCTTCTTCCCATTCCGATGCCGGATGATCATACCATAACCTACTCATGCCATTTCTCCTTTTTTCCTGTTATTATATATTTTTTTGCACACATTTCCCTGATCCTGACTGTATTCTAACATGTTTTTCTTAACAGCAAAAGCATCCGCTTATCGCCGATGCTTTTGCTCCTGTTCTTATCAGCTGCCTTATTCTGTTACCACACCTTTTTGTAACATAATATTGGCATATAGTGCACTCTCTCCGGTTGCAATAATGGCATAGACCTTTTTTGCCTCCTCATAGAAGGCAAAGCGCTCGATCTGTCCAATGGCACTGCCACCTCGGGAATCGTGTTTTGCGATGATTTTTTCATAATTCTCCCAGATCGGCGTCTCCACCGGATCCCCGGGCATCACCTCCATCAGATTCAACGGATGCTCCACATAACTATCCAATGGAAACACCTGCAAAATGGCATCCAGAATCTCAGTCGTGCCATGTCCGTCCATCCGAATCACGATTGCATCCTTCCCCATGGACTCAGCCGGAAAATTACCGTCTGCGATAACCAGTCTGTCACTGTGTCCCATTTCACAAAGTACCTTTAATAACTCGGGAGATAATATCTTCGGAATTCCTTTTAACATGCGCTTACCCCTTTCATGACGTGATTTCTCCGTCCACATCCCACAGATCCTGCCAGTCGGTTGCTCCAGGCCACAGAAATACCTGACCTTTGATCAGGCGGCAATTCTTGTCTGCTTTCCGGATCATCTCCATCTCTTCCACTGTCAAGGGATCTTCTGTGATGCATTTCAGATTATCCACATATTGATATTCCTTTACTGAAAAAGGAATCGGAATCTGTCCTCTCTGTACCGCCCACTTCAGGCAGATCATAGCAGGATGTACGTGATGATGCTCTGCAATCTCCATAATCTCCGGCATCCGGGTATCTGCAATATCCTCTGCCGTCCGGTCTCTCTCCGGTCTGGAGGGCGATCCGATGGGACAATAACCGATGGGTTGAATCCCCTGTGACAGTGCATAGTCATACAATTGCGGCTGCTGAAATCCGGGATGCAATTCCATCTCTAAGAACATCGGCTGAATCCTGCACAACGGCAATACTGCCTGAAGTTTCGGTACTGTCATATTAGACATACCAATGTATTTTACCCTGCCTTCTTCCACTAGTGCCTCACACTGTCTCCAGGTATTCAGAAATTCCGTCACAGAAAACGGTCTGGAATCCGGATTACGGGAATCTCCGTCACAGCCGGGAGCATGATAATTGGGAAAAGGCCAGTGCACCAGATACAGATCCAGATAAGATACCCGCAGATCCTTCAGGCTCTTCTCACAGGACTCCTTCACTCTATTGTGCATATCATTCCATACTTTAGAGGTGATAAACAAATCCGCTCGATCCACGATTCCTTCTTTCAGGACACGCTCAATGCTCTCTCCGATACGATTCTCATTCTGGTATACGGAAGCACAGTCGATCATACGATATCCTGCCCGGATGCCGCCATATACAGCTTCTGCAATCTGATCGCTGTTATATTTATCGGATCCGAAGGTTCCGAGTCCGATTGCCGGTACCTTAGATCCGTCCACCAGAGTCCGCTTTGGGATCCGGCTCTGTTCTATGATTTCTGCCATATGATAACCTTTCTTCCCTTAGTCTTCGGGAAATACCACTGCCACCTTGCCACAGTTTCCACTTGCCATCAGTCTGTAAGCTTCCCCTGCCTGCTCCAGAGGGAATTCGTCCGTGATCAGATCTTCCGGATGAATTCCCCAACGCACCAGTCTTTCTACCAGTTCTTCCATTCTCCACAGCGAGGTTACCCAGCTGCCGTAGATTGTCTTCTGACCATGAATAATGTCCGGACTGGGGTTAAAAGTACAGGTGCCTCCCTCTCCCACGAATGCGATCCTGCCCCATTCTCTGGTAGCACGGATTGCCAGCTGTCTTCCTGGATCACTGGCGCTGGCATCGAACGCTCTCTCCACACCATTGCCGTTTGTTACTTTCATGATCTGATCATAAGCCTCATCCGGTGCAAATACATAATCAGCCAGTCCCATCTTCTTCGCCAGTTCAATACGGTACGGATTCGCCTCCACCCCGATGAGCATATTGGCTCCCAGTGCTTTTGCCAACATCAGTGTTGCCAGACCGACAGGTCCCAGACCGGTTACCAATACTGCATCATTGCCGCTGACACCTACCTTTTCGATAGCCTCATATACGGTACCGAAACCGCAGGCCACCTGTGCTCCATCCTTGTAGGTCAGCTCATCTGGCAATGCGATCAGATCCTTCTCATCTGCCAGAATATACTGTGCCATACCACCGTTTCTCTGCCATCCGTATGCCTGACGGAATTTACTCTTGCAGGAAATATAGTAGCCTCTTCTGCAATCGTTACATACACCACATCCGGAAATGTGATAAATAATAACACGGTCGCCCTTCTTGAATCTCTTCAGGCCTTCGCCTTCCTCTACGATCAGACCACAAGGTTCATGACCTGCCACAGTTCCGGGAATATAGCCTTCCGGACCTTTTCCCACATGTTCTCTGTAGATGCAGCGGATATCACTGCCGCAGATAGTTGTAGCCATTGCCTTGACCACAACCTGTCCATGTCCCGGCTTCGGCATATCGAATTCTCTAAGTTCTACTGTGCTGTTGCCCGGAAGAATTGCTCCCATCATCTTTTTCTGTTTCATTTCCTGTCTGTCCATCTGTTAACCTCCTTAAAAATAAAATGTTATATGTTCTTCTGTCATATTTTCTCCCTGTGTGGGTTGCTGTGATACATCCATTCTAATCCCACAAATATACGACTAATAGACATATTTGCGACATAAGTTGTGTATTTTTGTCGTGTTATCGCACTTTTTTAATTGACTTTTTTCTTTACCGTTGCTACACTTAATATCATCGGATAGGTTACGGTAAATCCGGACAGCAGGAGGCTCCATGAATCAGACAACGAACAATACCATCTATGGTCTCGATGTGAAAACCACTATCGACAACACAACTTTTCTAATTCTGAATATTGCTTTCGAACACTTTTTCAAGCCACTGCCACGCCACAGCCACGGTAACAACAGCTATGAACTGCACTACATCCCTAATGGGCTCGGACAGGCAGTCATTGATGGCAGTTCTTATGAGCTTACGCCTGGCACACTATATATGACAGGCCCCCATGTGGAGCACGAGCAGATTCCAAGCCCTATGGATCCCATGACAGAATATTCTATCTATTTTCAGTTGCAGGAAGAAGATACTCTTCTATCTATTTTCAGTTGCAGGAAGAAGATACTCTCCTCGTTTTTTCCGGCAGGACTGCGGACAAATTTCTGGAAAAAAGATTCTGGATTGGTCCGGATACCCAGAATCTTGGTGTACTGATGGAGCAGCTCTTCTATGAATTAAAATATAAATATACCGGTTACATGATTCAAGTAGAGGCTCTGTTACAACAGTGTCTTGTAAAAGTTGTCCGCAATTACGAGGGAAACCGTTTCTCTAAACAGCACTTTGCTCCCTCCAATCTCATTGACGGTAAGACCCTGATCATCGAACGGGCCTTTCTCTATCATTACGAGACCATTACTCTGGAAAACCTGGCAAAGACTCTTGGGTTAAGTGTCCGCCAGACGGAACGGTTCCTGAAAAAATATTACGGCAAGACCTTTCAGCAGAAAAAACAAGAAGCCCGAATGTCTGCGGCAAAAATCTATCTGACAGACAAACGCCTGAGCATCACGCAGATTGCGGAGAAACTGAATTACTCCACATCCCAACATTTCACCCAGGCGTTTCGACAGCATTACGGCATCACTGCCAATAAATACCGCAGGCAGCTCCAGGATCCGGTGGATTAAATCCTGATCCTGCGCAGTTCTCCCTGTTTTAGATAATAACATGCATCGTATTGCAACACCGGGCAGGAAATTCTGACCTCCTGATCCTCATAAGATTCCAGTTCTGCTTCCAGTATCTTCTTCTCCAGATTCCATGCCAGCTTCCGGATGCAGATTCTTGTTCTGGCCATCAGACCATCCACACTGCCCTGCTTCCACTCCTCCGGAAGTGCCGGCAGGAATTCGATCTCTCCCCGTTCGGAATACACCAGTGCTTCATGTATGATTCCTTGCAATCCCAGAATCGTATCCGTGCAATAGACCCATCTGCAGCGATCCGTATTATGATCCGTCAGCAGGCTGCTGTAAAAAATATCACTTTGCATCAGCAGGCGCAAGATTTCTCCCAGGCTCCTGCCATCCTTCAGTCTGGCAGCCACCAGTCCCTTGTGGATCCAACCATGAGAGGCAGTATCATCTTTTCCGGCATTCCCGACATTCCGGTTCCTGATGGCCTGCCTGCAGCTTTCCGCAAGTCCCACATTATGCTGTGTCTCTACTCCGGGCCATGCGCAATAGAGATGGCTGATGTGGCGGTGCTCATGATTGTCATGCATCTGTGGCAGTGACCATTCCTTTAATCCACCGGTCTCATCCATCTGGTATTCGGGCAGCTTTGCGGCAAGCTCCCTGCTGGCTGTCAGCCACTCTCCCGACCGTTCATCGCAGATCCTCTCTTCCAGTTCCCGGATCATGCGTAATACATCTGACGCCGCCGCAATGTCCATGGCTGCATTGGCAGTGATCGTACTGGAATAGCCGTTTGGATGATTCTCCGGAGAATAAGAGGGAATGATCAGGTATTTTTCTCCCTCCTCCAGAGCCGTCTTTCCTTTCTTATAATGAGGCTGTCCCTCTCTGTCGGTATAATATTCCGGGGTACACAACTGCTCCCAGAAATGAAACGTCTTCCACAGCAGGGGGCGCAGAATCTCCTGTTCCAGATCCAGGCTTTGTTTTCCGCAGACTTTGGCCAGATCCTCTGGCAGTGGGATCTGCCGGTTACCAAAGCACTGCCAGTACTCAAAGATCGGCACCATCAGCCAGGAAGCCCCGGCATTCCAGTACTGGAAAGGATAGTCAATATCATACTCTACCATAATTGCCCGATTACCGTCGGTATTCACCGGTGCCAGCAGGGCATCCCACATGCCGTAAACAGCTTTTGCATTCTCCTTCCAGTCCCCGATCTGGCGGAGGATAAAATACATATATCCCCAGGCCGCTTTTTCCATGTGCCCGGTATTCATACCAGAGACCTGAATATTCACATTGGCATCCATCGTATAGGCTCCGCTCCAGCCGGGATTCCATTCCCCTGTCCACAGTCCGCACAGCCTCGGTGCAGAATACCCGGCGCAGGCAGCCTGCACATATCTGCCTGTCTGGTAGATCTGTTCCATCAGTTTCTGCAACATCTGCGGCGTATTTTTCTGCCGCTGTAACAGTTCCGTATTGGTCTCCTTTTCTACGCCTTCCTCTCCGGAATCCGCTGTCTGTTCTCCCAGATGAAAACTTACTGTACCATAGGTCTCCCTCTGCTGTTCCTTCTGCAGTGCCAGCGCTCTCTCATAATCCCAGCTGCCTTCTTTTGTACGGTATTTCGCCACTGCGCTCTTCAGGTCTGCCAACACTGCATCGATGGTTTCCTGTGCTTTCACCCCCGGAAAATCTTCCATTTCTCCCATTTCAACCTGGGCAGCCGTCTTCGCCAGGATCCAGACTGCCTGTGCTCCCCGGATGTGGATTTTTTTGCTGCCTTCCGTCTGTTCCACATTTCTGCTTCCTCCTGTATGCAGGATCCGTACCATGGTCACATACCCCTTATCCTGCAGCTCGCTTTCCACAAATACCGGATAATGCGCTGCCTGTCCGAGATAAGTACCCGCCTCGTCATAGACCAGTTCATATTTCATATTTACTTCCGGTCCGGTTCCCCACTTTTTTACTCCGAATTTTGGCAGCGTCTCCAGCGGATCTATGGAAAGTATCAGTTCGGGAAGTGTCTTCTTTCCGCCTGCCAGATACTGTGTCACAACGCAGTCCTCTCTGGAGACAAATGTATGCCGACTGAAGTCCCCGGTCTTATCCCGATAGTCCATAATGACCTCCCCGGTCTCTCCTACCATCCGGCGGCTGTATGCTTCGAGCTCCTGCTGTGGTGTCGTGATCCGAAGCTGCATCCCCGGATGGTAGGCATACAGGTAAGTTCTTTTTCTGCCGTGTACATTCCAGGTAGCATCCATATGCAGCACTGCCTGTCTGGCCTCCTGCAGCTCACTTCCCACTTCCGGCGGAGTCATTCTGGGTTCTTCTGTCGGCATCAGCAGTTCTATATTCTGATAGGTCAGTACCTCTTCATAGGGATCACAGGAACAGATCACTCCGCTGTGTCCATTGCCTGCCACCAGTCTCTCCTGCCAGATTTCACCGGTTTTCAATTTTATTTTCTTTTCGTTCATTTGTCTTCTCCTCGTTTTGAATGCTTTGTATTCTATTTTGAAATATGTTATAATCTGCGTGTTATCTGAATATTACCTTACACGTGAGGAACCTGGTATGTATCAAGTAATCATCGTAGATGATGAACCCCGTATTCTGGAAGGGATCATTCATCTTTTTCCCTGGAACAACTTCGGCTTTGAAGTCGTTGCTTCCTTTACCAATGGGAAAGAAGCCCTGGAATATATCAATGCCCACCCACAGGTGGATATCGTTATGACCGATATCCAGATGCCTGTCATGACCGGTATCGAACTGTCTCAAAAACTGAAAAACGAAGATATCATCGTCATCTTTTTCAGCGCCTATCAGGATTTTGAATATGCCCGGGCAGCAATTATCAATCATGTCACGGACTACCTGATCAAACCAATGAAATATGACGCCATGTCTGCCTGCTTTGAACGCATCCGGAAAACCCTGGACGAACGGGAGAAGGGCCATTATCTGCCTTACGAAGCCAATGCAGACGAGGCGGATTATGTGACGATTGTGAAAAACTATATCAAATCTGATTATAAGACCGCAACATTGGAAGCAGCCGCTTCTCTGGTACACTACTCACCGGCTTATCTTTCTTCCGCTTTCAAGACGGATACCGGTGTCAGTTTCTCCCGTTATCTGCTACAGGTGAGGATGGAACAGGCCATGCAGATGCTGTCGGATCGTTCCGTCAAATTTTACGAGATTGCAGATGCCGTCGGCTATCTGAACCCCAAAAATCTCACCCGTAATTTCAAGGAATATTACGGAATCACACCACAGGAATTCCGTGCAGGGAAACAGCCGGAAGTAACTCCTGAGAACAGAGGATCGTTATCATGATGCACCGATTTTTCTTAAAACGCTTAAAAGTATGGAGTTCTCTCCTGTTAATCCCTACCGGTCTTTTGTTTATATGCATCATGATCCTTACCGCAACCTCCCAGCTACAGACCATCAAAGAGACCACCCAGTCCACTACGGATGATCTCTGTCTGAATCTGGAAAGTACCATGGATGTTTGCACTTCCCAACAGGAAATGATCACGCTGAATTCCCAGTTGCTCTTATCCATGCGCAAGATTCTCTACAACAGAGAGACTACTTACACCGACTATGTCTTCCTAAACAGTATAAAGACCTTCCTCGGCAGTATCTCCGCCTCCCATCCACTGGTGGACAGCCTTTATCTTTATCTGGATGACAATAATATCTTTTTCTCTTCTGACAAGACGATCCGTTTTCTGAGCAGCGATGTGGACGCCGGTTGGTATGATATCTATACCTCCCTTCCGGAAGATCAGGACACCTATATTGTCTCCAGGGAAATGAAGACATCCACCTCATCAACATCAGAAAATGTACTGACGGTATATAAGCGTTTTTCTTATCTGGATGGTGTCATGGTATCCAACCTTTCTCTGATAGAGCTGGAAAAAATGATGTCTGCAAAATCCACATCCTGGAAACACGGTATGTTTCTTCTGGACAGCGGGCAGAATCTTCTGGCTTCTCAGGGGTTTTCTTCTGTTCCCGACTTTTCTGAAGTGGATCTTTCCACACTGACGGATGGCTTTCACTGGGAAAAGGTAGATCATCATTTCTATCTTACTTATGTGATATATCAACCCACCTACCGGTATTATTCGGTGCAGCTGGTTCCTGTTTCCGCCATTATTCTCTATTGTGCACAGAATCTGCTGTTGCCACTGATCATGCTACTGTTTGCCCTGTTCATTATCTTCCTGTTCTCTTATCAGATCACAAGGGATAATTTCCGGCAGATCCAGTCAGTGATTGATCTGTTCGGTAATGCGGAAAAGGGGATCTACCCTACTGAAAAAGATTCTCCGGCAGACCAGCCGGATGACGAATACAGCTTGATCATGAACAATGTCATCCGCATATTCTTAAATACCACATTTTTAAACAGCCAGCTGGCAGAGCAGAAATACAAAAAACAGGCTGCGGAGCTCAGCGCCCTACAGTTACAGATCAACCCACATTTTATGGTCAACACCCTGCAGACTCTGGATTTTGAAGTCTACAAGATAGCAGGCGGTCCTTCCACCGCCAATACGATCATCAGCAATCTGTCAGATATTCTCTCCTACTCTTTGGCCAATCCACAGGTTTCGGTATCGATTCAGGATGAGATCACTTATATTCACAAATATGTGGAAATACAGAGGTTCCGCTTTCCCGACAGTTTTTATTACTTTGAAGAAATCGACAATTCTGTACTGCCGCATGCGTTTAAGCGTCTCCTGCTTCAGCCACTTTTAGAGAACAGTATCAGTCACGGGCTGCGTCCCGGCAATCGCCAGGGAATGGTAAAAATTAAGATTTTTAAACGGGATGATTGGATCCATATATCAATAACCGACAATGGTGTGGGAATTCCAAAAGACAAACTTCAGAAGCTGAGATCAGATCTTATGTCAGACGCTTCCATGCGTATCGGACTCGACAACGTGAACAAGCGTCTGACACTGACCTATGGTTCCGAGAGTGCTCTTCATATTTACAGTAAAGAAGGACTCGGAACCTGTGTGTTTTTCCGCATTCCGGTTCAAATTTAACCCTTCAGACCACTGGTGGCAATGCCTTCCACAAAATACTTCTGTGCAGCGAAGAACAGTATGATCAGCGGCAGAATGGACAGGAAGGACATTGCCATTACTTTATTCCACTGAACCACGGATTCTGCATCCAGAGACAGTCTCAAGGCCAGAGACAGGGTATATTTTTTCACAGAGTTAATGTAGATCAACACGTTTGTATAATCATTGTAAGTCCACATGAACTGAAACAGACCTGCGGAGAAAAGTGCCGGTTTCATCAGTGGCACAAGGATCTTCACGAATACCTTCAGATCACTGCAGCCGTCAAGATAAGCAGATTCATCCAGTTCTCTTGGCAGTCCGCGGATAAACTGGATCAGCATAAATACAAAGAACGAGTTCACAGACAGCAGGCCCTGTAAGTAAAACGGCCAGTAAGTATCCACCAGTCCCAGCTTATTAAACATTGCATAACGTGGGATCATAACTACCGCTCCGGGAAGCATCAGTGTGGCAATCAGAATACCAAACAGAATCTTTTTGCCGGGGAACTGGTATCTGGCAAATCCATAAGCGACAATCGCACTGGATAATACCGTAAATAACGTAGTGATGATCGTCATCACAAAGCTGTTTTTGAAAAATGTAGTATAAGTTATTTTGCTGTTCACATGCCAGCCGTCAATATAGCTCTGGAAGCTGAAGGATGACGGCAGCAGTTTGACAGATCCGAAGATCTCCGCATTGCTCTTGAAGGTTGCGAAGAACATCCAGATGATCGGATACAACATTGCCAGTCCGATCAGAAGTACTACTGTGTAGGTCACCCAGGATACGCTGTTTCTCTTTTTAAGCTTTTTTCTCATCTTAGGTTCCTCCTAAAAATCGTTTCCATCTTCGTAATATACCATCATGGAAGAGAATCGGAATAAAATCATCGTAACGATCATGATCATAATGAAGATCACCCAGGAAATTGCGCATGCATATCCCATTTTATAGAAAGAGAATGCCTCCGTGTACAACTTCATTCCCAACACGTAGGTAGACTTTAACGGGCCTCCGTTGGTAATGACCAGTGAGCTGGTAAAGCTTTGTAATGCAGTGATCGTCTGCATGATAATATTGAAAAATATAATAGAGGAAATCTGTGGCAATGTGATCTTAACGAATTTCTTCCAGCTGCTGGCTCCATCGATATCCGCTGCTTCATACAGATCCGCCGGTACATTTTTCAGGGCTGCCAGGAACATAACGAAGGAAGATCCAAACGTCCACAGTTGCAGTAGAATGATCGTCGGTAATGCTGTCTTGGGATCTCCCAGCCAGTGCAGGGTCGGCAGATGGATTGCTTTCAACAGGGAATTGATAATACCCTCCTCCTGGAACATCAGCTTCCAGAGAATGGCAATACCGATGCTGCCGCCGATCAGAGACGGGATATAATAAATTGTACGAATGAAATTGATTCCTTTCATGTTTTTATTCATAACCAGTGCTACGATCAGAGCCACTGTTAATTTTCCGGGTACAGTAAATATTGTGTATATCAAAGTAACTTTTACGGAATACCAGAATTCATTATCCGCCGTAAATAATTTCACATAGTTGGCCAATCCGATCCATTTCGGAGAGGACATGATATTATATTCTGTAAAGGAATAGAACAGGGATGCAACAAAAGGATATACCTGCAGTCCGATCAATCCGATCAGCCAGGGGGCAATGAATACCAGTCCGATCCACTGCTTCCTTTTTATTTTTTTCTTTTTCGGTGTCATGTAGAGTACCTCCGCCTCGTAAATGTCTGAGGTATCCCGAAATCCTTCAGGATACCCCAGTATCATTTCTGTGTAGTACGAATCCGAAACTGATCCGGGATTACTTGGATGACAGATAATTGTCCAGAAGGCTGATTGTTGACTTGGCAACGTCTTCAGGAGTACCCTGTCCGTAAGCAACCTGAGTAGCTGCATCCTGCAGAATCGCCGTTACTTCTTCCTCTGTGGTCAGCCCCAGATCATTGGTTCCTGTATAGGTCTGGATAATATCCACGCTATCCTTGGCGATGCCTTCCAGAATGCCCAGTTCTGTACATGCTTCCTGCCCTACACTGGTAGGAGGTACGGAACGGACTGTCTTCAGGATCTTGGCTGCATCTGCATTGTTGTAGAAGTAGTTTAAGAACATCATGGCTTCTTCCTGATGTTCGCTCGCACCGCTGACACACATATACTGAGGTGCATTGCAGTACCAGCCTTCATCTTTGGCATTTGTCATAACTGGAAGCTTGCCTGCCGCAAAGTTTCCATCGGGACATGCTGCCTGCAAAGTCTCTACTGTAGAGGAGTATCCGAATGCTGCCACATATTTCTGGTTGATCCAGTTAGGATCTGTTCCCAGATCTGCGCCGTATGCGATAACAGTAGACATAGGTGATGCAACGCCTTCATCATACAATGTCTTAATGTAGTTCAGTACCTCCACCAGATCTTTTTCCTCGAAACCTCTCTTCTTGGTCTCATTTACCAGAACTGTGCTGCCGGTCAACTGCTGTAAGTAAGGGCGGACGATCATGGTATTCAGCTCAGAACTTCCCATGGTCAGCAGATACATATCCTTGTCATACTCCTTGACCTTCTTGCCCATTTCTACAATATCGTCCCAAGTATAATCACTACTGAAGTCAACGCCGATCTCATCAGCTACCTTCTTGTTGTAGATCAGTGCATGTCCGGAAATACCGGTCGGTACACCATACTGATGTCCGTCGAACTGTCCGTTGTTCTTTAAAATAGATTCTTCGAAGGTAGACAGATCAAAGACATCTGAGAAATCTTTGAAGTCTGCAAAGTATCCTGCATTGGATTCTACATAGCCGGGCATCCAACCGGTTCCCATCTGGAAAATGTCAGCTACCGTACCGGATACCAACTGTGCTGTCAGCTTTTCCTGATAACCATCACTGCTGCCGTACTCCGCTTCTATCGTGATCCAGGGATATTCCTGCTCGAACTTGTCGATCACATCCAGTGTTGCCTGCGCTCTCTCATCACCGCCCCACCACATGAAGCGCAAAGTTACGGGATCATGGTTCTCTGCTGTTTCCGTACCAGCAGCTTCCTGCGTGGCTGTCGCCTGAGATGACTGTGTGCCGTCTGTCGTCTCTTCGGAAGCGCTGTTGCCGCATCCTGCAAGAGACGCTGTCATTGCCATAGTTACGAGTAATGCTGTTAATTTTAACTTCTTCATTTAGTACCCTCCTTCAATCACATTTATGTGTTTGCTTGATGAGTTCATTATAACGGATTTTGCCAAAAGGTATGAGACGCTCAGGTTCGCAAAAAGGCACTTTGTTTTTTTGTTTTGTCAAAAAACTCACTTATTTTTAGATTCTGTAAAAAGAAGTACGCTTCGTTATTTGTTTAACAGAAGTAATATTGCCTATACTCTGTAGCTGTCAAAAGAGCGGATCCTGATGATCCGCTCTGCATCTGTCGTTATTCATCATATGGGTATTTCACACCCCACTGTGCCCGAAGTTCATCCATCTGCTTCATGATCGTAAGAGTCTCCGCATGAGGCATTTTCTCACACTCTCTTTGCCCGTTCCTGATTGCCTCCCGGCATACCAGCACTTCATATTCATAGCCATTGATCTGCGTGGGAATCGTGATTTTACGAATCAGCATTCCTCCCGGGCCATGCAGTTCCAGGTTTCTGGGATTGTTATTGCTCTCCCAGGAAATATACCCTTTCGTTCCACAGATTTTTACACAGTTTTTCTTTTTATCCACCATGGAACAGCGCAGTTGCGCAGCACTGCCATCCGCATAGGTCAGCTGGATTTCATCTGCAGCATCTACTCCGGTCGGATACTTCTCACAGGAAGATTGCGTCTTCACAATATGATCTCCAAAATACATGGAAGCCGTTGTCAGTACATACACTCCAAGATCCAATAGTGCTCCTCCGCACAGCATCGGATCATGCATCCTGGGATTTTCATAATTTTGTACGGAAAATTCCGCTTCCAAAATCTGCGGTGTACCTATCACCCCTTCCCTGAGCAACCCAGTTATGATCTCACGGCTTGGCATATAGCGTGTCCAGATTGCCTCTGTAATAAAGACCTTCTTTTCCTCTGCCATTGCAAATAATTCCTCAGCCTGTCTTGCATTGGCTGTAAACGCCTTCTCTACCAGAACATTTTTGCCATGTTCCATACAGAGCTTTGCCTGCACATAATGCAGAGAATGTGGTGTTGCTATATAGATCAGGTCCACTTCCGGATCCGATGCCAGTTCCTCGTAACTGCTGTATGCTCTTGTGATATTCCATTTTCGTGCGAACTCCAATGCCTTCTCCTGCGAACGGGATGCCACAGCATAAGCACAGGCTTTTCCCTCCTTCTGCAGCTCATTCAGCGCTTCTGCCATGGATCCAGCAATATTTCCGGCACCTAAAATACCTACCTTCAGACAATTCCCCATAGGATTCCTCTCTCTGATTCCTGTGATTTTATCGATACAAAGGGCCATACTGCCTGCATGCCGCATAATCCGCCGCCTGTGTATCCTGTGTTCCGAAGCTTGACCATGCATGAGGACGATAGATCTTGTCCCGGTCCACATTATGCATGGTCACCGGGATCCGCAACATGCTGGACAATGTGATCAGGTCTGCACCCACATGTCCATATACGGTCACGCCATGATTTGCCCCCCAGTTTGCCATAACACTATATACGTCAGTAAAAGCGCCCTCACCGGTCAGTCTTGGGCAAAACCAGGTGGTCGGCCAGGTAGGATCTGTTCTCTTATCAATCGCATGATGAATCACTTCCGGCAATTTTGCTGTCCATCCTTCGGCAATCTGCAATACAGGCCCTATTCCCTCTATAATATTTAATCTTAGCATAGTTACAGGCATCTGTGCAATACACCGAAAGTGGCTGGAATATCCACCACCCCGGAAATATTCATAATCTGCCCTGCACCAGTCGGTAACATCCAGACATTCCCGGATATCCTCCTCTGTCATCTTCCAGAAAGGTTTCATGACATGGTCGCCCTGTTCGTCCACACACGCTCCAGTCCCGTCCAACGCCGTTGCACCGGAATTGATCAGATGAATAAATCCGTTTGCCGCCACGCCGTCCGGCTTCTGACCTGTCACACGTTCACAAGCCTCCGGGCTCCAGTAGGTACGGACATCATGGAAGCAGGGATTGCTTCCGTAAAGTCCGCATTCGGCAACCAGTCCGTCCACTGTCTCTGTCCCTGGAAACCTCCGGCCACAGCATTATGCCCCAAAGCCTCCTCATGCCAGCCAAGCTCGTCCAGTCGTGAATTGCCGAACAAAATATCCCGGATAATCAGTGTCATCTTCACAATAAACTCCCAGTCTTTTTCCGCAGGAATGATTTTTGACTTTGTGATGACTTTCGGCAGATCTTTTCCAAGATTTTTGTCGAACCCTTCCCTGCAGTTTGCTTTCACCCACTGTAATGCCTTCTCATATTCCTCCGGATCATAGATGCCGATGGCAATACGACGGAGAATTTCCACTTCATCTACCCATTCCGCACGGATCCCGAAATATTTCTGTAGCACATCCGGATCACAAAAGCTGCCTGCAATGCCCATGGCTACCGCTCCAATATTGACATATGCCTTATTTGTCATCCAGCCTACGGCCACAGCTCCCCTGGCGAAACGTAAGATTTTCTCCAACACATCTGCGGGAATTGTCGTATCCTTTGCATCCTGCACATCATGTCCATAGATGGAAAAAGCCGGAAGCCCACGCTGTGCATGTGCCGCCATAACTGCTGCCAGATACACCGCACCCGGGCGCTCCGTTCCGTTGAATCCCCAGACAGCTTTGATGGTGTTCGGATCCATATCGAAAGTCTCTGTTCCGTAACACCAACAGGGCGTCACAGACAAGGTTGCTACTACATTTTCCATCTGAAACTGTTCTGCCACCCGGGCCGCCTCCGCACCTCCTCCGATAGTGGTACAGCCGATCACGCATTGTACCGGTGTTCCATCCGGATACTTCAAATTCTCAGAGATCAGTTTTGCGGCAATTTTTGCCATTTCACAGGTCTGATTCTCCAGGCTTTCACGAACGCCACCCCAACGTCCATCGATTACCGGGCGAATTCCAATCTTAGGGTATCTCATAATTACCTCTCTTTCTCCATTTGCATCATGGTAACAAATCTGTGATACGCATTTTCCCATGCGTCTTTTTTTCTGTTTTGTGGTGCATATTCTGTTATTTTCTCTGTCACGGCAATCAGGCGTCTGCCCTTGTCGATATCATGTATGGCATGCAGTGCCTTCAACTGAATAAGAATATTCCCGAGAGCCGTCGCTTCCACCGGGCCGGCTTTTACCATAAGTCTGCAGGCATCTGCCGTCATCTGACAGAGCAGTCCTGCATTTGCTCCGCCACCGAGGATATGCAATATTGTGAAGTTTTTGCCCGTCATCCCTTCCAGTTGCTCCAGAGCATATCGATATTTCAGCGCCAGACTTTCGTAAATGCACCGCACTGTCTCTCCCACTGTCTCCGGCACCGGCTGACCGGTTCTACGGCAGAACTTTTGTATTCTTTCCGGAATGTTTCCGGGTGCGTCAGATGTGTATAAGAGACAGACGAATTCCTGTGCATCCGGATCAATAAAGCAGTGAAAAGCCTCTGCTTCGTCCGCCAGCTTCGCCAGTTCTCCGAAGCTATACTCCTCTCCCTGTCTGGCATATTCTCTCCGGCTCTCCTGGATCAGCCACAATCCGATAATGTTTTTCAGATAGTTAATCCTACCATTGGCTCCGTATTCATTGGACAGGCCGCTGTCGCAGCTCTCCTTCGTCAGGATCGGTGTCTCCAGTTCACAGCCGATCAGGCTCCAGGTGCCACAGGAGAGAAACGCTGCGCTTTCTCCCTCTTCCACAGGCATGGCCGCCACTGCGCACTGGGTATCATGTCCTGCCACTGCGATGATCTTCGTGCTATCCGGCAATGCTCCGATAATGCTACCACTGTCTGTCATGGCTCCGAATAATCCCGGATCCATTCCCATCTGTCTCAGCAGTTCCAAATCCCAGGTTCCGGCAACAGGATTCCACATCTGACTGGTGGAAGCAATGGATCGTTCCCAGGTCAGATCCGCTCCCAGCATTGCCGCCAGCAGATCCGGGATGAACAGCAGATGCTTTGCTCGTCTTAACAGATCTGGCTGTTCCTCTTGTAATGCCAGCAACTGGAACAGTGTATTGATTGCCAAAATCTGATTGCCAGTTCTGACATACAGGCTGTGAAGTTCTATTTTCTGTGCGACACGTTGGGGCCAGTCCTTCGTCCGCTCGTCCCGGTAATGAACAGGATCCTCCAGTAATTTTCCATCCGCATCCAACAATCCAAAATCCACTCCCCAGGTATCAAAAGCAAGACTGTCGGTCTTTCCCGCCTTTTGTATGGCAATACGGATCTCCCCAAGCAGCGCCTCCATATTCCAGCGAAGATGTCCGTTCTCTACTGCCGGTATATTATCGAACCGGTGGATTTCCTTCCATTTCAGTCTCTCACCGTCATAGACCGCACGAATGGCACGGCCGGTGGAAGCTCCAAGGTCAAAAGCAAGCACTGTCGTAAAAGCAGCCATCCTTTACTCCTTTCCCCTATCTGTCCGTAGGAGTTCCATCCTGCGGATGCTTAAATTTCTTGTATCCCGGATGTTTTCCCGTTATGTGATAATAGGATCGCAGGTTGATCAGTTTGTCGATATTTTTCCGGTCAATGTCATAGCTTCCTCCCAGAAGGATTGCGTTGATCGTGATCTTCGCCCACAGTTCCAGACTTTCCATACGGTAATAAGCGGTGATCACATCACTTCCCACTGTCAATGCCCCGTGATTCTCAAGCAGCATTACATCATGTTCCTGCAAATAAGGCTCAATGGCATCTGGAACCTCTGTCGTGCTCGGTGTACCATATGGTGTCAGCGGAACCGCACCGATGGCTGCGATATCCTCGATCATGTTGTACATGTCCATCGGACGATGTGCCACGGCAAATCCGGTAGCTGCCGGAGGATGTGCATGTACGACTGCGCATACATCCTCCCTCTTTTCATAGCATCTTAGATGCATCTTTATCTCGCTGGACGGCCGCAGTCCTTCCGAGCCCTCCAAAACATTACCGGCAGCATCGATCCGGAGCAGTTTGTCCGAGGTGATGAAACTCTTACTCATCCCTGTTGGTGTTGCCAGGTAGGTTCCATCGTCCAGTCTGACAGACACATTGCCATCATTGGCCGCAACCCATCCCAGTTGCCACATTTTGTGACAGACATCGCAGATCTGATCTTTTATCCCTGTGATTTCCATGTCCATACCTCCTTGTATTATATTTGGTTACTTGTATTATACTGTTGCATTTTTGTGGTGTCGTTGTTTATAATGATTACATATTGGACAATATTGATATTCTGTGACCATATTTGTAAAAGAAAAGACCTGAAAGAGCAGTTTTACGAATGGGATTTTAAATAGTACGGTTCTTTTATGAAAGGATAGAATGATGAGATATCTGGCTTCCCATGAGAATACGACGAGAGGAACTTCTGACTTTCCGTTAGAACTCTATTATGTTGATATGCTGCATCCCCGTTACGAAATGCCCTTCCACTGGCATATGGAATGCGAACTTCTACTGGTTCTGCAAGGGGAATTTACGTTGTTGACAGATGGGCAGTCTTACACACTGCATCCTGGGAATTCCGCCTTTCTTTCCTCCGGAGCCGTACATGGCGGAATCCCCAAAGACTGCGTCTATGAATGTCTGGTATTTGATCTGAACCATCTTATCAAAAATTACGGAGGACTGTTTCAGCAGAAATATGCCGGGCTCTTTTCTCCTGAGACCCAGATCAATGTTCTGTATCCGGCAGGCACTCCCTGCGGTCAGATCATCTCTGACCTGTTTGCTGCAATGAAAGATAAAAATAACGGCTATGAATTTTTCACCATAGGAATGCTGTGGCAACTGCTGGGACAGATTCTCCGGGAACATTTATTTACGGTACTGACTCCCTCTTCCAGACATTTTGTCCAGGATTCTGACCAGATCAAGCAGGTACTGGATTATATCCGCAGAAATTATGCCTCACAGTTAAGTCTTTCGGACCTTGCAAAAGTACTGCAGCTCTCTCCGGAACATTTTTGCCGTGTGTTTCGCTCGATCATTGGCAAATCGCCCATTGATTATCTGAATTATTACCGGGTAGAATGTGCCTGTGAGCTTCTGTGCACTTCTTCCGATAGTATCACAGAAATTGCGTATTCTTGCGGTTTCCACGACTTAAGCTATTTTAACCGCATTTTCCGCCGCTATAAAAGTATCTCTCCGGGCCGTTATCGCAGACAGTATATTGGCAGCTATAAAAATCTGATCTATTAAAAATAAAGAATACTCACCTAAAGCAACATCGTGGTATTTCTCCAGTTCTCCGTCCCCAGCGATCCCGTGTGCCAAATCAGAAGCCCGGTGTTTTTGGCATTTTCACCGCAGGATGAAATGACTCTTCGTATCTATACAAAAAAACGTCAAAATGCTATAATTAAATTTAAATCATTTTGCCAACACATACGAAGGAAGCATAGCACTATGACACGGAATAAAATTAAATTTTCTCATACAAAATGGCTATTGCCGTTATGGGTACTTCTTATCGGCAGCATTGTCTTATATATGATCACTCATGCGGTACAGCAGGCCGACTCCAGACATCTCCGCACTCTTGCAGAACTGAACGCTGTAACCTACGGTGATAGCATGATCGCAGATCTGAATGCCGGTATCAATATCACGGATACACTGGAGCAGCTTCTGATCAGTACGGACGGCAGAATCGACAAATTTGATATCATTGCGGACAGAATGATGGCAGATTACGTCCGGAGCATCCAAGTGGCTCCCGGGGGCATCGTAACAGATATCTATCCCGCCGAAGGCAACGAAGCAGGTAAAATAGACCTGATCCATGACAAATACCGCGGAGAGACCGTAAATTACAGCATTGCTAATGATGTGCTTATCATACATGGTCCTTTCGAGCTGGAGCAGGGAGGACACGTCCTTTCGATCCGTAATCCAGTTTTTTTACAGGATGAGAAGGGAACTCCATATTTTTGGGGCATGACTATGGTTATCATCAAGGTTCCTGATATTTTTCAGCATTCCGCTGATGCCTTAACCAATTTCGGTTATCAATACCGGCTATCGAAGACCATCTCACCTCTGACCGATGAATATACCGTGGTAGACCAGTCGGAGGAGACTCTGATGGATCCCGTCTCTTATGATTTTACTCTGGGAGGCTGTAGCTGGAAGCTGGAAGTCATGCCCACCGGTGGCTGGAAGAATGGCACACTTTTACAACTGATAGTATTATGTGGCATTGCAGTGATCCTACTACTGGTGGTTCTAACGATATCTATACTATTCGTTGACGAGCAACGCAAAAAATTTCGCAGACTCTCTCTGACGGATTCTATGACCGGTCTCTTAAATCGTAACGGATTTAATTTGCAGCTGGAGGAGTATCTGGAGGGAAACAAGCAGAAAAACTGTGTCGGTATATTACTTGACGTGGATAATTTTAAATTTATCAATGATGTCTATGGTCATACTATCGGTGATCAGGTTCTATTGCAGCTTTCACAATCCTTAGTGCAGGCTTTTCCGGATAATTCCATTATTGCCAGAAATGGCGGTGATGAGTTCTGTATTATCCTGAAGGATTGCAGTGCAGAAGAGGCTGCCCCAATGATAGACGCTTTCAGCAAGGCGTCCCGCTCTTTTTCAGCCAAAGGCGTCGAACACAATTACAGCATTTCCCTGGGCTATGCGGAATACCCCGCCAACGCAGAAAAAGTCTCTGACATTCTCCGTTATGCTGACATTGCACTCTATGAGGTAAAATTACAGGGAAAACATGGTGCTTTGGCCTACCGGCCGGATTTCCACAATTCGAAACGGACACAGCTTGGTTTTTCATTATCGGATGTTTCTGACAACCTGCCGGGTGCCTTTTTCATCTACCGGGCCGAAAAGGAGGATGAACGCATCCTGTATGCTAATCAGGAAATGCTTCAGCTGACAGGATGTACGGATCTGGATGATTTTATGCATTTTACGAAACATCAATTCCGTAATCTGGTGCATCCTGAAGATCTGACACAGGTAGAAGAAAGCATCTGGCAACAGATAGAATCCGGCATGAACGGATACAATGATTATGTCAAATACCGACTTGCTGTCAAAGATGGAACTTATAAGACGGTTCTGGATTATGGGCGTATCGTGGAGAGTGAACATTATGGCTCGGGTATCGTGGAGAGTGAACATTATGGCTCGGTTTTCTATGTGTTGGTAGTGGATTGCGAATTTATCAAAACACACTACGATGATTAATCATAAAAATAAAAGAATAACAAACTTTCCTCCGGGGCATACTGGTTCCGGAGGAATTTTTATATGAAAGATCAGATTAAGTCTTACTTACAACGTTTGAATCACGGAGAAGCTCTGGAAAATGTCCAGGCGGATTTCGTCCGGGAATGTAAGGATGTGGATCCTTCCGCAATTATGCAGGCCGAACAGGAGCTGCTACGGGAGGGTACTTCCATCGAAGAATTGCAGCGGCTCTGTGATGTGCATTCCGCCCTGTTCCATGGTTCCACGACAGAAGAGAAAATTACCAATGCCGAAAAAACAGCAGCCCCTTCTCTAGCTGCCCAGAAACTACACTCTAAAGACCTAAAGGACCAACGGCTTTCCGCCGCTGCCGCCCTGATTCAGATCTCCGGACATCCTCTGCAGACCTTTACGCTGGAAAATGCAGCACTGGAAAAGCTGATTGCCCGTACGAGGCAGGCATTGGAAAATAATGGAATTACCGATGAACTGCTTGACGAGCTGCGCCAGATCGCTATCCACTATGCCCGGAAGGGAGACTTACTTTATCCACATTTGAAGGTGCAATATGGGATCAGCGGCCCCTCTGCAGTCATGTGGACAGTGGATGATGAGATCCGGGATGAACTAATATGGGATCAGCGGCCCCTCTGCAGTCATGTGGACAGTGGATGATGAGATCCTGGATGAACTGAATGCCCTTGCAAAACAAAAACACCAAAAAGAAACCGATGCATGGAAACAACGTTTGAATGCCGTATTGACCCGCATGGAAGAAATGATCTACAAGGAATCCAATATCCTCTTCCCCAACTGCGCACTGAATTTCTCGGAGGAGGAATGGTATCACATTTACCGGGATGCCAAAGATTATGCGGAATGCTTCGGTATCCGGGGTGATAGTTGGGAGGCTGCGGAAGCACATCTGATCAACACTGCCTCTACGGCTGACACCATGTCTGCGGAACACGCTTTTACAGGTAGTGAGACCAGAATCCACCTCCCCAGCGGCAGTCTGACCCTGTCGCAGCTGACCGCCATATTGAATACGATTCCTTTGGAAATCTCCTTCGTAGATATCGATAATATCAATCGCTACTTCAACGAAGGTCCCAAGGTATTCAAGCGTCCCGGTATGGCATTGGGCCGGGAGGTCTTCACCTGTCACCCGCCTAAGATCGAAGAACGGGTTCGCCGCATTATCGGAGAATTCCGTGCAGGGAATCTGGACCAGGTACCGGTCTGGATGGACAAGGACGGCCGGACTTTCTTAGTGACTTATTATGCCGTCCGGGATAAGCAGGAGCAATATCTGGGAACGCTGGAACTGGTACAGGACATGGAGTTTGCAAAAGAGCACTTCCGCTAGGACAGTGCTCTTTTCTCTTCTTGTGCTTCCTCTACATAAATACGTGCATTTTCCAGATTCCACCGGATCTCTTCTTCGGTAACAGCACGTTTTACTTTTCCGGGATTACCGACGACCAGGGAATTATCCGGGATCTCCACATTCTGCGTCACCAGTGCTCCGGCACCGATGATGCAGTTTTTCCCGATCTTACAGCCGTTCATCAGAATGGCTCCCATACCGATCATGGTATTGTCGCCGATCTT
>OJQO01000245.1_pt1 | contig 27374 bp, 24 predicted proteins | sample 1598931 | NCBI WGS metagenome assembly OJQO01 (sample SAMN03922515, study PRJEB24848) | human gut metagenome | isolation source: stool sample | host: Homo sapiens | place: Germany | collected 2010-02 | reverse complement strand
TCCATCATGTTCGACGGCAGCCACTACTCCATCGAGGAGAACGTGGAAAAGACCAAGGAGCTGGTCGCTCTGGCACACTCCAAGGGCCTGAGCATCGAGGCCGAGGTCGGCTCCATCGGCGGCGTTGAGGACGGCGTTGTGGGCGCTGGCGAGATCGCAGACCCCGCCGAGTGCGCAAAGATCACCGATCTGGGCATCGACTTCCTGGCTGCCGGCATCGGCAACATCCACGGCGTTTACCCCGCCAACTGGAAGGGTCTGGACTTTGAGGCTCTGGACCGCATCCACAAGGCTACCAACAACATTCCTCTGGTCCTGCACGGCGGCACCGGCATCCCCGACGAGATGATCCAGAAGGCCATCAGCCTGGGCGTTTCCAAGATCAACATCAACACCGAGTGCCAGCTGGTCTTTGCTGAGGCCACCCGCAAGTACATCGAGGCTGGCAAGGATCAGCAGGGCAAGGGCTTCGACCCCCGCAAGCTGCTGGCTCCCGGCGCTCAGGCCATCGTTGACAAGTGCAAGGAGAAGATCGAGCTGTTCGGCTGCGCAGGCAAGGCCTGAGCCGAAGCGCATCTCCTGAGCACATTCCCGCCCCATAAATGATATTGCCCCGCTGTTCTGTGCATCACAAAACAGCGGGGCATTTTTGTAAGCCAGTCCGCAAAAAGGGGGCTGCTGCACCGGTTTTTCCGTGTGCCGCAGCCCCTCTTCTTTACTGGTTCAATTTTGCAAACGCTTCCCGCACATCGCCGGAAAAGTAGAGCGTGCCCAGTGCGCACACGGGGCCGGTGCCCCCAAGGGCGACCGCCCGGGCCACACCGGCTTCAATGGTGGAAGCAGGCTCGGCCCTGCCGCCCCGGGCGCGGATCTGTTCGGCCAGCGTCTCAGCGGGCATGGCGCGGGGGGTATGGGCCGCTACGGTGACGAACTGCCCGGCCAGCGGCAGGAGCAGTGCCAGCATCTCGTCCACATCCTTGTCCGCCATGATGCTGAGCAGGAACACGAACTTCTGCCCCGGAAAGCGGTCCCGCAGGCTCTGCACGGTGGCCCGCATTCCGTGGGCGTTGTGGCTGCCATCCAGCAAAAAGACGGGCGAATGCCGCAGCAGCTCGAACCGGCCCGGCCAGCGCACCTGTTCCAGACCGGCACGGATGGCGCTGTCCGGGATGTTCCAGCCCCGGCTGCGCAGCACCCGCAGGACCGTAATGGCCGTGGCGGCGTTCCGGGGCTGATAGCTGCCGATCAGGGGCAGGCGGATGCCATTCAGGCCGTCAAAATCAAAGGTGACAGCATCCAGATCCCCGTCCTCGATGGTCAGCCTGCTGAGATCCACCACAGTCAGCGGCGCGTGCCGCTCTGCCGCCGTACGGGCGATGACGGCATCGGCCTCGGGCACACCGCCATAGCTCACCACCGGACTGCCCGGCTTGATGATGCCCGCCTTGGCCGACGCGATATCGGCCAGGGTGGGGCCCAGCTCCTTCACATGATCCATACCCAGCGCTGTGATGACAGCGCACTCCGGCGGGTCGATGACGTTGGTGGAATCCAGCGTGCCGCCCAGGCCCACCTCCAGCACCACGATGTCGCATTTCGTCTCAGCGAACCAGAGCATCCCCAACGCCGTGATGATCTCGAACTCGGTGGGGATATCGGTCATGGCATCGGCAGCGGGCTTCACACGCTCCACCAGCCGCACCAGCGCCTCGTCCGGGATCTGTTGGCCGTTTACCTGAATGCGCTCGTTGAACCGGTTGATAAAGGGCGAGGTATACAGGCCCACCCGGTAACCCGCCGCCTGCAGGCAGGAGGCCAGCATAGCCGCCGTGCTGCCCTTGCCGTTGGTGCCCGCCACATGGATGAATCTCAGCTGCTTGTGCGGATCTCCCAGTGCGGACAGCAGGGTCCGGGTGCGGGTCAGGCCCGGCTTGTGCCCTGCCCACTGGACGGCGTGGATATAGTTCAGCGCTTCTTCATAGTTCATTGTGCAATGCCTCGGATCGTTTTGTTCTCCAGCAGCAGGCGCACCAGCACGGTGTTCACCGCCGCCAGGACCAGCGCGTTGGGAATGCGGGTCACCAGCACGCTCCACGGATAGTTATAGAAGAGGTGGAGTGCCAGCGAGTTGATGACAATGGAGCCCACCGCATGGCCGGCAAACACGCTGATCTGGGTGCGCAGGCCCAGCCGCAGGTTGGGCAGGGCGCGCCAGAGAAGGCCCGCCGTCAGGCCGATGGAGCCTGCCCCCAGCGTGATCAGCGGGTTGATGGCGTAGCCGGAAAGGGTGCCGCCGATCATATCGGCCACTGCACCCACGGCAAAGCCCTCCACCGGCCCGAACAGCACAGCGGCCAGCAGGGTAGGCAGGCTGCCCAGGTTGAACCGGACAAAGCCGGTGGAAATGCTCAGCACCCGGGCAAACACGATGCTCATGGCAGTGAGCAGGGCCAGCATGGTGAGCTTGCGGACGGAATTTCTGGAATGGTTCATATCAATTGTCCTCCCCTGTTTCGGGAACCGCGGGGCGGGCAATGCAAAACGCCCTCCCCTGTGACAAACCGCACAAAGGAGGGCGTGATTCAACGGTTCACATCCAGACGAGGCCGCAGACGGCCCCGTCTGCACCCAAGTCCATGCAGCAGCGGGATGCAGGCCATGCACCGCGGGTCTTACCTTCGTCCGCAGCACAACTCCCCGTTGATGCGGCACTTAACGCGCATGGCCTTACTCTGTTGATGGTCTTATTATATGCCTTTTTCCGGCCCATTGCAACCACAACTCCCATCATCTTTCCCAATTCGCGGGGCAGATTTTTGGCGGGGTGCACAATTCCGGCCTACACAAAAAGCCCTCCGGTGCGTCTCGTCCCGGAGGGCTTTTGGGGTACAGAAGGTCTGGTCAATTACTGCACATCGGTCAGCTCAGCCAGCTTGTGGAAGATCTCGGTGTTGTCATACACGCCGCGGAACTTGTCTGCACCCTGACCACGGGCGTAGAGGTTCACCATGGCACCGGTGTGGGCGTAGGTGGTGTGATCCACACCGGACTTGTGGTTGATGGTGTGGCAGATGGCCATGCTGAAGGGGATGTAGGTGCCATACAGCTCGTAATCCTGCTGGCTCATCTTGCTCTGGCTGGAAGAGCCGACCTTGAGGGTGCGCTCGTAAGCGGTGCGCAGGTTCTCCACCTCGTAGTCGGTCAGCAGCAGCTTGCCTGCGTTGGCGGCATCGGGGTCGGTGGGCAGGGTCAGGCCGAAGTTTGCCTTCACATCCTGCATAGCGGTCTCAAAGGGAGTCTGATTCTTCACGTAGTTGTTCACATAAGTGGAATCGAACTTTGCGTAGGACATCTTCTGGTGGGCCAGGTTGGTCAGGAAGGTATCGTAGTTGGTGGTCTTGTAGCCAATGCCCAGACCGCCGGTCTCGTGGTCAGCGGTCACCAGGATCAGGGTGTCATCGGGGTGCTGGGTGTAGAACTCCACAGCGGCCTGCACTGCGTTGTGCATCTCGATCACATCATGGATGGAGGCAGCGGCATCGTTGGCGTGGCAGGCCCAGTCGATCTTGCCGGACTCCACCATCATAAAGAAGCCGTTGCTGTTGTCCAGCAGCTCAATGCCCTTGCGGACATAGTCGGTCAGCTGCCACTCTCCCGGAGCGGCATCCATGGCGTAGTTCATGGACTTGCCATCGGCCAGATTCTCGGCAATGATCAGGGTCTTGCCTGCCCCGGCCTTCAGGGCAGCAGCACCGGCCTGGGTGGTGACAACATTGTAACCAGCCTGTGCAGCCACCTCGTGGTTGTTGGGGCCGGTGCCATCGCCGTTCACCTTCTGGAACTCGCCGCCTGCGAAATACTCAAAGCCGGAGTTTGCCAGCTCCACGCCGATCTGATAGTAGTTCTTGCGGGTCTTCTGATGTGCATAGAAGGCAGCAGGGGTGGCATGGTCAATGTTCACCGTGGAAACGATGCCAACCTTGTAGCCCTTCTGCTTATGGAGCTTCTCTGCAATGGTCTCATAGGGCACATCACGGGTCCAGGGGCACATATTGATGACACCGCTCTCGGTCTTTTTGCCGGAAGCGATGGAGGTGGCAGTGGAAGCGGAGTCCGGGCAGAAGGAGGTGCTGTCGTAGGTGGTCACGCTGCCCACCTCCGGGAACTGGGTAAAGCTCAGCTCTGCCTCGGTGATGGCACCGTTGTTGGTGACAGTGCCCTGATAGAACCGGGCAGACTGGATCTGGGCAGTGCCCATGCCATCGCCGATGAACAGGAAGATGTACTTGGGCTTCTTCTGGAACAGGCCAAAGCAGTTCTCCTCGTCAGCTGCGGTGGAAGCAGCCGGAGCGGCAGCGTTTGCAGCCACAGGGGCAGCAGTCATCAGACCGGCGGCAGATGCCACAGCACCCACTTTCAGGAAACTGCGGCGGGACATTTTATGTTCTTTCATACGATAATTCCTCTCTTATCCTGAGCCCTCCCGGGCCCTGTTGCAATGTATCCTGGGAACGGTTCTATTGTACCCGTTCGGAGAAAGAGGAGAAACCATGGTAAGGCAAATCTTAGGTAAACCTTGGGCAATGAAAAACAGGCATTGGTAAAAAACAGGTGGTCTTTGTAAAATCGGATCTTTCCTGCCCGCAGCCATTTCACTTCGTCAGGATTCGCCCCGGATCGGTTGCATCCGGTGGGCAAATCGTGTATACTGTAACCCGATTTTTATTTGCGGAGGGAGGGGTGCACATGTCCGTTTTGTGTCTGGGCGAAGTCTGGCTGGAGCTGAACGCCGCCACGGCTCCGGAGCTGACGGAGACGTTCCGGGTGCAGACCGGCGGCTGGGGCGCAGGCTTCTGCCGCCAGTACGCCGCATTGGGCGGGCAGGCGGCTCTGCTGGCCCAGCTGGGAGCCGACCCCTTTGGCCGTAAGCTGGCGGCCCGGCTTGCCCGGGATGGTGTGGATTGCTCCCTGCTCTGCTTCACGGATGCCTTCCCCACACCGGTGGTGTTCACCGGAGCAGACACCGCTCTGCCCTACCGTGCCCACACCGCCGGGCTGGCCCTTGGGCCGGAACAGCTGGAGGCCGCCCCGTTCCGGGGAGCCTCTGCCTTCTGCTTTTCCTCCGCCGGGCTGGTGGACAGCCCCCTGCGGCTGGCCCACCTCAAAGCCCTTGCCGCCGCCCGGGATGCCGGGGCGCTCTGCTGCTATCTTCCCCGGCTGGCGCAGGCCGCGCCCTACTGGCCGCAGCGGGAGGCCCTGTGCCAGACCGCCCTGCAGTTTCTTGACCGGGCAGACGTTCTCTTTTTAGAGGAGAGCGACCTGCTCCTCCTCTTCGGCTCCCGGGAGCTGCGCACAGCCCTGTTTGCTCTGTTCACCGGCCATGTGCAGCTGATCTTTTTCTACAAAAAGGACAGGATTCTCGCCTTTACACGCAGTGTTATGGCTTCTGCCGCAAAAAAAGACCAGAGCCCCGCTCTGGTCTTGTATCGGATGGAGAAAATGATGCTCCCTGTCTCCTCTCTGCCCAGATTAAAGGAATCTGAGCTGAACGCGCTGATTGGATAATCCCCTGCCGCTGAGATGGCGGCGGGATCCAAACAAAAACAGCCAGCGCCGTGGAAAGGAGGAGAAAGCGGCGCTGGCTGTGTATGAGAACTCCCAAACATTTGCGGCTGTCAGGAGATGGTTGGTAGTCTGTCCGCTGCCTTGGCTATTGCCTCGCATCAGCAGGGGACAGTGTTTTTTTAAAGGGGCCGCGCCGCCCGGTTTCTGCCGGAGATGCGCGGTTTTGATTGCCTGCATGGCATCTTGGGAGGATATTTTTCTGTTCCTCCCTGACTGCACCCTTATTGTACAGGATAAAAATGGAGTTTCTTTGTGAGGAATTTGAACAAATTGAAAATAAACGGAGCCGCTGCACATCATTTTGTACAGCGGCTCCGTTTTTTACGCTTTTTCTTTAATTTTCAGCCAGATTACCGGTGTAGAGCTGGTAATACTTGCCCTTCTTGGCGATCAGCTCGTCGTGGCTGCCGCGCTCGATGATGCGGCCCTGCTCCAGAACCACGATGCAGTCTGCATTGCGGACGGTAGACAGACGGTGGGCAATGACAAAGCTGGTGCGGCCATACATCAGGCCGTCCATGCCGCGCTGGACCAGCGCCTCAGTGCGGGTATCAATGGAGGAGGTCGCCTCGTCCAGGATCAGCACCGGGGGATCGGCAACCGCGGCGCGGGCAATGGCCAGCAGCTGGCGCTGCCCCTGCGACAGGTTTGCGCCGTCGTTGGTCAGCATGGTGTTGTAGCCATCGGGCAGACGCTTGACAAAGCCATCGGCATTGGCCAGCTTTGCGGCGGCAATGCACTCCTCATCGGTGGCATCCAGGCGGCCATAGCGGATGTTCTCCATGACCGTGCCGGTGAACAGGTGGGTATCCTGCAGAACGATGCCCAGAGAGCGGCGCAGGTCGTCCTTTTTGATCTTGCGGATGTTGATGCCATCATACCGGATCTTGCCGTCTGCGATATCGTAGAAGCGGTTGATCAGGTTGGTGATGGTCGTTTTGCCGGCACCAGTGGAGCCGACAAAGGCGATCTTCTGGCCCGGGCGGCCATAGAGGTTGATCCCGTGCAGAACGGTCTTTTCAGGCACATAGCCAAAATCGACATCGGTAAAGGTGATGTCACCCGCCAGCTTGTGGTAGGTGGTGGTGCCGTCGTGGTGGGGATGCTTCCAGGCCCAGATGCCGGTGCGCTCGGTGGTCTCCACCAGCTCGTCATCCTTGCCATACTTGACGTTGACCAGGGTGACATAGCCCTCGTCGGCCTCGCTGGTCTCGTCCATCATCTTGAAGATACGCTCCGCACCGGCCAGTGCCATGATCACGCTGTTGGCCTGCATGGATACCTGGCTGATGGGCATATTGAAGCCCTTGTTCAGGCTCAGGAAGGCCATCACGGTGCCCAGGGTCATGCCGCCGACATTGCCAACGGCCATGGCCGCGCCCGCCAGAGCACAGACTGCATAGCTGATATTGCCCAGCTGTGCGGTAACGGGCATGATGATGTTGGCGTAGTTGTTGGCCTGCTTGGCGCTTTCCTTCAGCTTATCGTTCAGCTGCCGGAAGCCATCCAGAGCCTTCTGCTCGTGGGTGAACACCTTGACGACCTTCTGGCCCTCCATCATCTCTTCGATGTAGCCGTTCACCTTGCCCAGATCCTTCTGCTGGGCCACAAAATACTTGCCGCTCATGGAAGTGATCTTCTTGGAGCAGAACAGCATCAGGGCCACCATCAGCATGGTGACAACGGTGAGCTGCCAGCTCATCAGGCACATGCTGGTGAACACGGACACGATGGTGATGGCGCTGGACACCAGCTGGGGGATGCTCTGGCTGATCATCTGGCGCAGGGTGTCCACATCGTTGGTGTACACCGACATGATGTCGCCGTGGGGGTGGGAGTCAAAATACCGGATGGGCAGGCTTTCCATGTGGGTGAAAAGCTGGACGCGCAGGTTGCGCAGGGTGCCCTGGGTCACGTTGACCATGATACGGGCGTTGAGCCATGCGGCCAGCACGCCGATGGCGTAGATGCAGCCGATGCGCACCAGTGCGCCTGCCAGCGGGCCGAAGTCCGGCGTGGCCTGCTTGGTCATGGGGACGATATAATCATCGATCAGGGTCTTGAGGAAAAGGCTTGCCTGCACATTTGCCAGCGCGCTGACGATGATGCAGACCAGCACAAGGATGCAGTGGGGCAGATAGTGCTTGAACATCTCATCCATGATCCGCTTGAGCAGCTTGCCCGGGTTCTCGACCTTCGGCTTGGGGCCGCCCACCCCACGGGGGCCGGGGCCCTTTACTTCTTTCACCTGTGCCATTACTGCTCACCTCCCTGCTTGTCAAAATCGCCGCCGCCCTGGGTCTGGCTGTTGTAAACTTCCTGATAGATCTTGTTTGTCTTGAGCAGCTCCTCGTGGGTGCCCAGGCCGTTGATCTGGCCGTTGTCCAGCACCAGGATGCGGTCTGCATCCTGCACGGAGGAGATGCGCTGTGCAATGATGATCTTGGTGGTGCCGGGGATCTCCTCCCGGAAGGCCTTGCGGATCTTGGCATCGGTGGCGGTATCCACGGCGCTGGTGCTGTCGTCCAGGATCAGCACCTTGGGCTTGCGCAGCAGCGCGCGGGCAATGGTCAGGCGCTGCTTCTGGCCGCCGGACACGTTGGAGCCGCCCTGCTCGATCCAGGTATTGTACTTGTCGGGGAAGCGCTCGATGAACTCATCGGCGCAGGCCAGCTTGGCCACCCGGATGCACTCTTCCTCGCTGGCGTTCTCATCGCCCCAGCGCAGGTTGTCGAGGATGGTGCCGCTGAACAGAACGTTCTTCTGCAGCACCATGGAGACCTCCCGGCGGAGGACATCCAGGCTGTAATCCTTAACGTCCACGCCGCCCACCTTGACAGAGCCGGTCTCGGCATCATACAGGCGGGGGATCAGCTGCACCAGGCTGGATTTTGCACTGCCGGTGCCGCCGATGATGCCCAGCGTCTCGCCCGGCCGGATGCTGAAGGTGACATCGTTCAGGACAGGCTGGCCGGAGCCGTGCTTATACTTAAAGGTAACATGCTCGAACTCGATGCCGCCATCCCTGACCTGCTGCACCGGTGCCTTGGGGGCGGGCAGGTCGGTGGTCTCGTCCAGCACTTCCACGATACGGCGGGCAGAAGCGGCGGACATGGCGATCATCACAAAGGCCGTGCTCAGCATCATCAGGGCCATCAGGATGTTCATAATGTAACCGAACAGGGCGTTCAGCTGGCCGGTGGTGATCGCACCGTTCAGGATGTAATGCGCGCCGAACCAGCTCAGGGCGATGTTGCAGCCGTACACAGAGACCAGCATGGCGGGGTTGTTGAAGCTCAGGCGGCTCTCGGCGTGGACGAACTGCTTGTACAGGCTCTCGCAGGCCTTGGTGTACTTCTCGTTCTCAAAGTGCTCCCGGACAAAGCTCTTGACCACGCGGATGGCCGAGACATTCTCCTGCACGGAGGCGTTCAGGTTATCGTAGTTCTTGAACACCTTATCAAAGATGCCGAAGGTGGGGACCATAATGCCTGCCAGCACTGCCACCAGGAACACGATTGCCACCAGGAACACCATGGTCAGCGAGCGGCTGATCATGGAGGCCATGATCAGCGCGAAAACCAGATGGACGGGGGCACGCACGCACATGCGCTCGATCATCTGGAACGCGTTCTGCAGGTTGGTCACGTCGGTGGTCATACGGGTGACCAGACCGGCCGTGGAGTACTTGTCGATGTTGGAGAACGAGAAATGCTGGATGTTCTCATACATCGCATCGCGCAGGTTGCCTGCAAAGCCGGTGGATGCCGTGGCAGCAAACCTGCCGGCCAGCACGCCCAGCAGCAGGGCAATGGCCGCCACCAGGAAGGTGAGCAGGCCGTACTTGACAACGGCGTTCATATCGCCCTTTTCAATGCCCTGGTCAATGATAAAGGCCATGATGGTGGGCAGCATCACATCCATGATGGCTTCCAGAGCAGAGAAGATCGGTGTCAGGATCGCGGCGCGCTTGTACTCGCCCAGATGTGACACAAGTTTTTTGATCATCTGTTGTAATCCTCCTGAAGTTTATTTGCAGGGGTCATTCCAGCCCCTTGCGCAGCTTGTTCAATAACCGCAGAAGCTCTGCGTTTTCCTCTTCCGTCAGCAATCCGGCCACAAACTCATCGGTCTGGTGCAGGGAGAGCATCGTCTTTTCGTGGACGCGGCCTCCCTCTTCCGTCAGGATCAGCCGCTTCAGCCGGGCATCCTGCGGCACGCTCTGGCGCTCGATGTAGCCCTTGCGCTCCATCAGCTGCAGGATGTTCGTCACGGTCGAGCGTGTGATGGAGAACTCCCGTTCGATATCGCGCTGGTACACGGGCTCGTTCTTGTGCCAGTAGAGGTAGCTCATGATCCAGTCGTGCATGGGGGTCACGTTGTCCACGTTGTTCTCCCGGTGGAACTGGTTGATCTTGCGGAAGATCAGGTTGTTCACCCGGCGCACCTGTGCCGGGATGACCTGCGGCGGCTCCCATGGAGGATTGCAGCAGGGCTGTTTGTTGCTTTCATCGTGCATAATGGTTTCCCTTTTGAATTGTTTGTGACAGGATTGTTTCCTTTATAACTGTTTGATGCCGTACAATATCATAACGCACGATTCGATCATTGTCAATAGAAGACGCAAAATAAAATACAGAAGCGCCCCACCGAACGGCGAGGCGCTTCCACTGGGCGCTGATTTTGCTTTTGCCGGCTCAACAGCCCTTGCTTTCTGACCAGAATATGCTTTAATAAAAGCAACTATGGGCGCTGCGCCCCCGAATACTGCAAGGAGAACCCTATGGAACAACGGAACACCCGCCTGCGGAATGCGGGCTTCGTCACCTTCTTTTTCAGCGGCATCTGCACCATTTCCAGCGGTGTGGTGGTCAGCCTGCTGCAGGAGGAATACGGCTTTGCCTACGGCATGACCGGCACCCTGCTCAGCCTGCTGAGCATCGGCAACCTGCTGGCGGGCCTGCTGGCCGGTGCGCTGGTGGGAAAAATGGGCATGAAGCCCAGCGTCCTGCTTCTGACCATCGGCTATGCGGTGGGCTACGGCCTGATGGGCCTGACCGGCCTGCCCATTCTGCTGGCGCTGGCCTTCTTCATTGTGGGCATTGCCAAGGGCAGTGTCCTGAACACCTGCACCATCCTTGTCAGCGGCAACTCTGCAGACCGCACCCGGGGCATGAACACCATGCACGCCTGCTACGCCTGCGGTGCCCTGCTCTGCCCCTTTCTGATCTCTGCCGCTGCCAGGGTCAGCACCACGCTGGCCGTGCTGGCGCTGGCAGCGCTGGGTCTGGTGCTCTGGCTGGTATACCTGTTCACCCCCATGGCAGGCCGCGCCAAGGCCAAAGAAGCTGTCACCGATTGGAGCTTTTTGCGCTCCTCCCGCTTCTGGCTGCTCACCGGCCTGCTGTTCTGCCAGAACGCCGCCGAGCAGAGCGTTGTGGGCTGGATGGTCACCTACTTCAAGGACAGCGGCATCATTGCAGGCACGCTGGCGGCCTATACCGTCACCGTGATGTGGGGTGCCGCCCTGATCGGCCGCCTGCTCATCGCCTTTGTGTTCCCGCTCCGGCAGCCCCGCAAGGCCATGGTGTTTATGGCGGTTTTCTGCACAGCCTTCTACTTTGCCATGATGCAGACCCACAGCCAGCTGCCTGCCATCCTGCTGCTGTTTGCCTTTGCCTTCTCCATGGCCGGTATGAACCCCACCGCCGTGGCCAGCGCCGGTAAAATGACCACCGTGACCAGCATGGGCATCATGCTGCCGGTGGCATCCAGCGGCGCGATCCTGATGCCCTGGGTCATCGGCAAGGTAGCTGAAAGCGCCGGTCTTGCTGTTGGTATGGCAACCAACATCGTGCCCTGTGTGGGGCTGATCGTCTTTGCAATTCTGGTGTCCAGAATGCGGGAGGAGTAAACCTCTCCTGGCAGGAGAGGCAAGCAGCAGGCGACTGAGCGGTTCATCCCCTCGCCTTTGCGCTGAACTCACACCCACAGTAATCCTGACGGTAAAGCCCGTACTCCTCCGAGAGCTGGAGAGAGCGCAGGTAGCCGTTCTGCTTTTTGAAATCCGAGGGCAGGTGCCTGATGCCGAATTCGGCTTCAAGCTCCTGCCCGATTTGATTGATGCGGGCAGCATCCTTGTGGGGGCTGATGGAGAGCGTGGTGGTGAACCAATCAAAGCCGTGCTCCTTTGCGTACTGTGCCGCCCGGCGCATCCGCAAACGGTAGCAGACGGTGCACCGCCCGCCCCGCTCCGGCTCGTTTTCCAGCCCCTGCACAGCCGTGTAGAACTCCTGCGGGTCGTAGTGGTCCTCGATGACCGTGACCCCCAGCGGGTGCGCCTGCGCCACAAACTTTTTCAGCTCCTCGCCCCGGCGGTAGTATTCTTCGGCAGGCCAGGTGTTGGGGTTATAGTAAAGCACCGTGATCTCAAAATACCGGCACAGCTTTTCCAGCACGGCGCTGGAACAGGGCCCGCAGCAGGCGTGGAGCAGCAGCTTTGGCCGCTGCGGCCCCAGCGTTTTCAACACTTCGTCCATCTGCTGTGCAAAATTCAACTGTTTTGACATCGGTTTCATCCTTTGTTATACTTGCTTTGATTCAAATAGCTCCCTCCTGCTGCCTCGCCAAAAGAGCCGCAGCTGCCGGAAGGGGCATCCCGGTCATATTATATCACATTTTATCTAATAGGAGAACTGCGATGACAAACGAGAAGATCGCCCGCATCAACGAGCTGGCAAAAAAGAGCAAGACCACCGGCCTGACCGATGCCGAAAAGGCAGAGCAGCAGGCCCTGCGGCAGGAGTATGTTGCGGACGTAAAGGCCAGCCTGCGCGCCCAGTTGAACAACACCTCGATCAAAGAGCCGGATGGCACTGTGCACAAGCTGGGGAAGAAGAACTGAAGCAGCATCACGAAGAGGAGTGCCTGGCGGATCATTGAGAGAAAAGTGTTTCTTCCCTCTTTTTTTGTTCCGCGTTTCGTGCTATACTATAATTGTATTGTTGCGGACATTTCCGCGGGCGGTACAGATTCCCAAGGTGGCGTATCCCGGGCAAGGTGCACGGAAAAGGCTGTCTTTTGAAAAAATGATAAAGAGGTCATTTATTATGCTTACTGCAATTACGGGTATCAACTGGGGCGATGAGGGCAAGGGCCGCATGGTCGACCTGATCAGCCAGGAGTATGACATCGTTGCACGTTATCAGGGCGGCAACAACGCTGGCCATACGGTCAAGAACGAGCGCGGCAAGTTCGTGCTGAACCTGCTGCCCTCCGGCATCCTGCGCCCCAACGTTGTCTGCGTGATGGGCAACGGTATGGTCATCGACCCGCACCATCTGGACGGCGAGATCAACAAGCTGCGGGAGCAGGGCATCACCATCACCCCCGATAACCTGAAGATCTCCGACCGGGCCACCATCACCATGCCCTACCATGTCGATCAGGACGGCCTGGAAGAGGCCCGCCTGGCCAAGACCGGCGCACAGTTCGGCTCCACCAAGCGCGGCATCGCCTACACTTACGGTGACAAGTACATGAAGAAGACCCTGCGCATGGGCGACCTGCTCCACCTGGACGACAGCGTGAAGAAGCGCCTGGTGACCATGGTGGATTCCAAGAACCTGGTGATGGAGGGCAGCTACCACTCCGCCCCCATCAGCGTGGACGAGATGTGGGCATGGCTGGAGAAGTATGCCGCTATCTTCAAGGATTACATCTGCGACGTGGGCCAGTATCTGGCTGACGCAGATGCCGCCGGCAAGAAGGTGCTGTTCGAGGCCCAGCTGGGCGCTCTGCGCGACATCGACTTCGGCATCTACCCCTACACCACCTCCTCCAACGTCATCGGCGCTTACGCCCCCATCGGCGCAGGCATCCCGGGCCACAAGCTGACCAACAGCATCGGCGTGATGAAGGCTTACTCCTCCTGCGTGGGCGATGGCCCCTTTGTCACTGAGCTGGCCATGACCGAGGAAGAGAAGCACGCCCTGCGTGAGGCTGGCCACGAGTACGGTGCAGCCACCGGCCGTCCCCGCCGCGTTGGCCCCATCGACCTGGTGGCAAGCCACTACGGCGTGTTCTGCCAGGGCTGCGATGAGGTTGCCCTGACCCTGCTGGACGTGCTGGACTACATGGAGAAGATCCCCATGGTCACCGGCTACAAGCTGACCGACGGCACCATCACCAAGCGCTTCCCCATGGGCATGGCTCTGGACACCGCACAGCCCGTGGTGGAGTATCTGCCCGGCTGGCACTGCGATATCACTGCCGCCCGCAAGTGGGAGGATCTGCCCCAGGAAGCCCGCGATTACGTTGAGTATCTGGAAAAGGCTATTGGCTGCAAGATCACCTACATCTCCGTGGGTGCCGAGCGTGAGGCCTACATCCACCACAACGTCTGATCCGCGCCACAGAACCCGCCGCATTGAAAAGGAAACGTGACTATGTTTGATATCATCACGGACAGCGCCTGCGACCTGACCCCTGAGACGGCCGCAACACTGAATATTGAGATCATCCCCTTCTATGTCTCGCTGGACGGTGAGCACTACCGCAAGGAAGGCAAGGAGATCGCCGTGCGCGATTTCTACCAGTTCATGGTAGATAACCCCGCGGCCTACCCCAAGACCAGCCTGCCTTCTCTGGAGGATTTTGAAACCGCCTTCCGGGCCCATGCCGAGGCGGGCCGCCCGGTGCTCTGCATCTGCTTTACCAGCAAGATGAGCGGCTGCGTGGGCAGTGCCCGCAACGCCCGGGAGCTGGTGCTGGAGGATTTCCCCGATGCTAAGATCGAGGTCATTGACAGCACCGCTGCCACCGTGACCGAATCCATCGTGGTGGAAAACGCGGTGGCCATGCGGGATGCAGGCTGTACGCTGGACGAAGCCGTGACCTGGCTGGAAGCGGAAAAGATCACCAACCAGATCTTCTTCACGGTGGGCAACCTGGACTACCTCATCAAGGGCGGGCGCATCGGCAAAGTCACGGGCCGTGCCGCCAACATTCTGGGCATCAAGCCCATGATCCTGTTCAAGGAGGGCGAGATCTTCTCCGCTGGCGTGGCCCGCGGCCGCCAGAAGAGCTTTGAGAAGGCCCTCGACCTGCTGATGACCTATCTGGCCGAGCACAACGGCACGCCCGACGACTACTGCATCACGGTGGGCTACGGCTACGATGCCGACGAGGGCAAGCGGCTCTGGATGCAGACCCGCGCCGCCCTGCGCGCCAAGTACCCCACCTGCGAGTGCAATGTGGTCCTGCTGCAGATCGGCTGCACCATTGCCGTGCACACCGGCCCCTATGCGTTGGGCATGGGTGTGATGCGACGGTGGAAAAAACAGTAACTCCCTCAGTCGCCTCCGGCGACAGCTCCCTCTAGGAGGGAGCCTTACGGCAGCGAAAAGCCTCCCTCTGAGAGGGAGGTGGCATTGCGTCAGCAATGACGGAGGGAGTTCCCACATAGTAAAAAAGAAGCCCCGACGAATGTCGGGGCTTCTTTTTGTTTTTCAGCCTTGATTTTTACGATGCACGATCACAGAAGACGGTGACACGGGTCTTGCCGCCATAGGTGCAGGTGTACAGCACCAGGGCGTAGCCGCTGTGTTCCACTTCCTCCACACTGTGGGGGTCAAGCACTTCGACCTTGTTCACGACGTACTCATTCACGATGCCGTCCATATCGGTGAAGGTGACGCTGTCCCCCGCTGTGAGGGAAGTCAGCTTGCCGAAATGGCTCTCGTAGTTGTGCGCCGCAATGACCAGATCATCGGTGCGGGAAGAGCCGAACTGGCGGCAGGGGGCGATCTTCAGGCGGGGGTAGCTCCACTCGCTCATCACCGGCAGGTCAATGCCGATGGCGGGAATGGAGATCTCACCCACATATTCGTTGCCGTCGATCTCCACCACCGGGAGCTCGGGGTCCAAGGGGCCGCTCTCTGCCTCCGGTTCCGGGGTCTCCACCTTCTGCTGAAGGTCGGCCACCACGGTCTGGGCCTCGGCACCGGCGTGGGCATCCTCGTAGCGGTTGTAGGCGTACAGGCCGCCCGCCGCCAGCAGGAGCACCACACCCAGCACGATGCAGACAAGCCCGGGGGATACTTTACGCATTCTTTTCACGTTTCTTGCTGCGCTCCATCAGGTAGGCTCCCACGGCCACCAGCACCAGACCGCTTGCCGTCAGAACAGGGATGGGCCAGTTCAGCTGACCGGTCTGGATCAGTTTGGGGCCTTCGGCCGGGCGGGCATCCGCCACCACGCTGGCCGGGGCGGTGGGCTCCGGTGCACTAGGGGTGGTGGTTTCAGTTACAGTCGGGCGGGCATCTGCCGGGGCCGGGTTCTCCGGTGCGGAAGGGGTGGGCGGGGTGACGGGATCAGGGTCATACGGGTCCGGGTAGTACGGGGTCTCGATGGCCTTGTATCTGTTGTTGAAGGTGATGCTGCTCACCTTTTCGTCCATCAGGTCGGCCTGTGTGTGCACGGCCATCCGGGCCACCAGCTTGTCGTTGTCCCACACCACGGAAACGCGCAGATAGTACACGGTTTCATCGTAGGTGCCGCGGGTGTTGACACCGGCGCGCTGGCGCACGGTGTAAACGTAATAGCCGGGCTTGGTGTAGCTGATGGGGCCAAAGCTGCCGGTCTCTCCGTCGGTGATCTCCAGAGTGGTCACCTCGGGCAGGGGTGCATTGTCCACAGCCTCAAGTTCCACAGTCAGTGTTTCCTTTGGGAGAGGTGTTTCCCCCGTGGACTGAATGGAAACCGGAAGCTCCTGCAGCTGTGTATGCTGGTCAGCCGCGGTGGCCGCAAATGCCGCCGGCTGACACAGGCAGAACCCCAGCGCAAGCGTCAGGAGTGCTGCCGCGATTTTACGGAACCTCATTTCATCCTCTCCTTTATGAATCCGACGCGGACGGGATCATCCACGCCAGAAGAATGGTGCGTGCATCGGTAAACTCCGTTGAACAGGTGGACAGCGCCAGCACCTGAGCGTCATCGCCCGCCGCTTTCATGGCGGCCAGCGTTTCGGTGTTCAGGTTCAGGGCGTTCTCCTGCGCAAAGGTGTACAACCCCTGCAGGTCGCTGTCCCAGCGCTGGGGCTGGAAGATCGCGCTCTCAGACGAAGGGACCAGCAGACATGCAAAGGTTTGAAGATCATAGGTGCGGTCGGGCAGGATCAGCTCACCGGTGGTGTTCTCCGCAAAGAACTCTGCGTCCTTGTAGAGATCCAGATCACCGAACATCTTGCTCTCTTCCATGTGGTGACCATACAGCAGAGAGTAAGGGTCGGTGAAGTTCTTGTCGCAGTTCACATCCAGAAAGATGCTGCCTGCCAGCGAGAAATCACCGTAGACATCGGTGTTCACATAGGTAAAGTTGTCCTCGCCCTGTACCACAGGGTAGTCGATGGCGGTGTTGTCCAGTGTGACCCACGCGCAGACATCCGGGTTGATGCCCAGCAGCTCCTCAAAGCTCGCGCCGTTATCCGCGCCCGCCTTGGGCTTGAACTGCAAAAGCTCTGCCTGAACATTGTCTGCGGCGGCGTACACCTGCGAGTTGTCCCACAGGGCATAGGCTGAATACGCCCCGGCGACCACCAGGAACAGCACGACCACCGCGCTCACCAGAAAGTCGGCTGCCCTCAACGCTTTTCTCTGCCAGTTGATACAGCCCACCTCCGGTTAAGCAAATTCAAATAAGTGGTTATTCGTTAGGTTTGTGCTGGGATAACCCCCCAGTCACGCTTCGCGTGCCAGCCCCCGCTAATAGGGGGGCCCTTGGCATGGCGCAAAGCTTCACGGTTTTGCCAAGGCCGCCCCTACTAGGGGCGGTGGCATCCCGCAAGGGATGACGGTGGGGTTTAATCTACCGCGAGCAATTACTCCTCGTCGCGGCGGCGCTTGTTCAGCATCAGGGCCACACCACCAATGGCAACAATGGCCAGCATTGCAATGTAAGGTGCATTGTCCAGCACAACGCCCATGTCGGGGGAATCGGAGTTGGTGTTCTGGAAGGCAGCGGTCACATCAGTGCTACCAACCTCATCCTTGATCTTGGTAGGCTCCTTGGCATCAAATGCAGTGTCAGTCACAGTAACAGTGTACTTCACATTGTCAACAGTAACAACAACAGCACCATTTTCTACCTGAGAACCATCCTCGTAAATTTCATACTTAATACCAGCAGGCAGGTTGGAAAGGTTCAGAGAATCATTGTGACGCAGAGTAACAGTATATTCCTTATCCAGTTCCAGATATGCACTCTGAGAGATTGCAGTAGTGCCATCCTTAATGCTTGCAGTGTTGCTCAATTCTGCAACCTGAGGTCCCTTATACAGACCAGTATCAGTATTGTTCTGCAGGGCATCTGCCTTAGTAAACTTAATCTTAAAGGTAAAGTCCTTGCTCAAATTGCCGAGAGCACCGTGAACAGTCTTGCTCAGTCTCAAATTCTGAATATTGCCATCACCGTACTTATTCTTAAACGCTTCGGTTGCCAGAATCTTATTGCCGTCGGAATCCATCAGAGCAACAAAATAGCCAAAATCAGCAGTAGCAGCGGCATCAACTTCCTTTGCGTTGACCTTGCTGATAACCATCGTCACAGTACCACGCTCAGCAGTCACAGACTGGTATGCCTTATCCATGCTCTCAACGATGGTAAAAGTATACTTACCAACAGACTTGCCTTCAGTCAGCTTCGCAACATCCAGCTTAAAGGTGCCAGTATAGACACCTTTATTGTCTTCGCCACCCTTAGAAGTATAATTACCTGCATTAAATTCCACCGATTTAGTATCCAGTGCTGTACCGGTAGTTGCCGTACCCTCATAAACATTAAAGTTAAACTTCATGCTATCGGGCGCAGTACCATTAGCAACCGTCAGAACCTTGGTTAAATCAATTTCAGCCTTACCGTTATTCGGCACAAACATACTTGCATCGTATTCGCCAGCCTTGCCGGGATAGGTAGCATCAACACCAGTCGCCGCAAACGCTGCGGTTGCGCCGACGGTGAGCATCATGGCGGCAGCCAGAACGCCCGCGAAGAATTTCTTCAGTTTCATTGTTATTCCTCCCTAGTAAGAAATAGTTCGTACTCCTGTGCCGCGGCCCAAACTCCGCGGTTCACAGGCAGGATGCCGGCAGCTTCTTCCGGCTTCCGTGGTATTACAGACTGCGTCGCCGCAGTAGTGTAATTACTTTTGCTTGCACATCCTCCAGCGGAACCGGGCCAAAGTCCCGGCTGTCCTCAGATTGTGTGCGGTAATCGCCCAGCACAAAAAAGCAACCTTCCGGCACCGTGTAGGGGTACTCCAGCGCGTCTTTTGCGTAGGTGGGGTAGAGGATCTCGCCGCTCTGCACCGCGCCGTTCACCACAAGGGTGCCGCTGTCGTCCAGAGCCACAAGGTCGCCCTCGCGCCCAAGGATGCGGCCCACCCGGAGCTTGCCGCCCTGGGTGTAGACCACAACGTCGTTTTTTGCGTAGGTTTTCTGCAGGCGGTAGCAGATGAGCAGGTCGCCATCCTTTACCGCGGGGAACATACTACTGCCCTTGGCCTGCGTGAGCAGGAACACCTGCGTGAACAGCACCCACGCGCACAGCAGGATCACCACAACGCGGCCCAGCAGGCTGATAAAATCCTGCCGGTTCTCAGCGTCCAGCCTGCGGCGGCGCACCGCCTTTGCCCCCTGCTTCAGGGCTTCATTGTCCAGCGGGTGCATCGGAATGCGCCTCCTTTTGGGGGTCAGAGCTGTCAACTTTGGTGGTATCCAAGGGCAGGCTTCCGGTCTGCTGCTCCAAGAGCACATTATAGCGGGTGCGCTCGGCGCGGATGGCGGCTTCGTACAGGGCGTAAAGCTCTTCCAACTTCTTCCACATTGCCGCTTCGTCCACGCCGCCCAGCAGGTTCTTGCGGAATTTCACCGTCCGGAACCACTGGATGATCGCTTCCTGCTCCGGGCTGATACAGCTTTCCTCTGCACCGGCCAGCCGCTGGGGCGCTTTCTTCTTCGCCATGCGGTCAGCCCCCTTTAGTCATCTTCCTTACGGCGCTTGCGCAGCATCAACAGGGCAACGCCGCCAGCCACCACAGCAAGGATGACGATGTAAGGCAGGGTGTCGAGGAGGACACCAAGATCAGGCTCGAGAGTTCGATGGTTGGTGAAGTCGATTTGTTTAGCGTCCGTACCAATCGTCACACTTACTTCTCGCCCATTCTCAGGTGTTCCGGAACCAACCACATAGCTGGTCTCGTACTTTTCGCCCTTATAATCGTCCTCTACAACCTTGTACTCGCCACTCGGCAAATTTTTGAAGGTAATCGTAGCACCGTCTTTCAGAGTAAACTTGCCATTACCATGATTCAACCATTGAGCACCATCACTAACCTCGATATTATCCTCAGTGATGTTGTTTACTGGTTTACCATCTTTGGTAATCGTAAAGGTAAAGGCTTTGTTGGTATCGCCAAGTTTACCGGTAACGGTTTTGGTAACAGTCAGGTTTGCGGAAGCAGGCACATACTTTGCGTAGAAGGTTGTATCTGCACTAATGGTATCCTCTGTAAAATTGAACTTGCTTTCAGATGTAAAGTTCTTATCCGTATACCATCCTTCAAATTTATAAACGGTTCCATCCGCTGTTTCTTTTGTTGCCGGGCAATCTGCTTCAGTTTGACCTGCGCGGAGAACATCCGGACGATCGATATTACTCAGCGAAATCGAAGTACTCCCTTCTGGGACAGTAAATGCTCCGCCATAATCACGCACTAGAGCAAAGGTATCTTTACCCACATCCTGAACCATAAACTTGACGTTGATGTGCGTTGTATCATGGAGTACTATCAGACCATCCAGATGGTACGTCATTTTTTTATCACTGACCGACGTAATCGGAGATTTATATATGCCCTTCGTGTATGTGGGTTTATAGTTCTCTTCACCCGTCCAGTCTCCATCCTCGCCGTTTTTGCCAGTATTGGCTCCACCCACAGCAACGACCTCGTACCATTCAATTGTGTACGTGCCTACATTATTCGCTTTCGTTGGATCCTTCTCAATTTCTTTTTGGATTTCTTTCGGGAGTGATTCGTAATAGTAATCCTTGTATTTGCCATCCTGTTTAATCGGAATCACAGGAAACTGTCCGGAATTAACTATAATTTCAGTTCCCAACTTCGTATCAATGTCGGCCGTGTCATAAATTGAGGTACGTTCCTTGTATGTACTCGGAGCAACTACATTCGAAATTGTACCAACGGCCATGCCGTTCCACGCTTTATTTTCAGCTTTATTACCATAGTAATCACCCGAATAGCCCAAAACCTGCGTGTAAACATAAAGATCGTAAGGAGATGTCGTTGTAGTGTTCACAACCTCAATATCATCCAGTGTATCAGCATTAGTTAGGTTACTCTCAGCTTCACCATAGCGATGCTTAATCTGCACATGGCCTGCCGTGGTAAGCTTTAGCTTCACGGTTTTATATTTATCGCCCCATCCCTCAACTGAACCAACAAACTCAGCTGTACCTTTTGTAACTATCCATTTATGATAATAACTACTCTTTCCGTTATTGGAATGCAGTGTAATCGTTGCACCAACCGGAACTTTTGTATCACCCTGAATGCTGCTGATCGTAGCAATCCCATCATTCACATTCGGGTACTCAACGCCATCGATCTCAATGCTGACGATCTCAATGCCGTCATCATCGAAGTCTTCACTTTCCTGATCCGGATATTCCAGTGCAACCACAAAGGGGCTGAAGCTGGAGGTCTCAAAGGTCAGGGTGCCGTTGGTATAAGTAAGGACATCCAGTTTTTCCACGGTGCCGTCATTTTTCTGGTGGAGCACCTTCAGCGCATCGGCAGTGAGCGCTCCCATTTCTTCCATTTCCGCAATATCCGGCAGTTTGTCCAGACCAGAAACGGTAACGGTGGCCTTCTGGCCCTTGGCCAGCTGCACCTTCTCGCTGTTGATATCTTCGGGCGTAATCTTCAGGCCCAGAAGGGGCTGCATCCCCTGAAGCTCATTCACGTAGGTATTGCAGAACTCCGTCATGGAATTATCACCCATGTGGGTAACGCTGAGTCTGTGAGTGGCAGAGGGCAGGTTTTTCACTTCCACCGGCAGATTGACGCTCTTCGTGTTGCCGTCCTCGTCCTCGTAGGAAGCAGAGGCCTTGGCTGTCAGATCCACAGGCACGGGGTTCTTGTCCACCAGATCCTCGTGATCCACGTCCTCTTCCTCATCGGAGCCAACGGTACCGTCCTTCCATGCGGCGTAGACGTTCACGGTGGCGGTCTTGTCGTCCAGAATATTGCTGGTGGGGTCGGTGAGGTTCAGGCGCACCCGGTTGCCAAACTCGTCCAGCGTGTACCAGTAGTCAAACTGCCGCAGTTCGCCCTTGGGGTCCCGGTTGGAGGAGGGGTTCTCGATGTAGCTGCTGTAGTCCGCGATGGTCTCTGCCCGGGGCACAGCCTGAATAAAGTACAGGTTCCACAGAACCTCACCGTTCCGGGCCAGATACTCGCTCTCCGTCATATTGTTGATCTGTGCCTGAGCGGTAATGTCCTGCAGATCGTTGGCGTTCAGCTCCTTCAGCCAGAAGCGGTAGACCACCATATCCTGCAGCTTTTTGATCTCGTCGCCGGAAACGACCACTTTGTCATCAGGCTTTTCCACCACATCGTCCTCGCCGGACCACTGGGTCTCGGTGCTGGAGCTGGGGTCGGTACTGGTGCTGGTGCTGGTGTCGTACTCAATGACGGTGCCCCACTCTGTTTCCTTAACGCTGGGGCCGCCGTCGAGGTTGTCCTCGCCGCCTTCCACAGGCCGGGTGGCAACTTCGTCCTCGCCAAAACCGGCAGCTTCACCGCCGTCTACAGGCCGGGTGGCTTCCTCCTCGCCGAAACCGGCAAATTCGTCGTCAGGATAGGATGCCTCGCCGTCATCTACGGGCCGGGAGGCCTCTTGATTAACCTGAGGATCGATCAGACCCTCCGTTGCAAACACCGGCACAAGGCAGGTGCAGATGACCGCAAGCGCCAGACAAAGCGCAAAAACGCGCTTCACCAGCCTATCTTTTTTTCCGTGATGATTTTTCCGCACAGTGGAGCCCTCCCTGCATCATAGTATTTTTGGCAAAACCGGAGGAAAAGATATCCAACTTTTGTCGGCTTTCTTTCCCTTGGCAGGTTATTTTTACCAGACACATCATTATCGTAATTGTAGCATGTATATCCAGTATTTTCAATAGTGAAATTTTATTTTCCCTTCCCCTTTTCAGACAAAATATTCTGCGATATACAGCACGTTATGAACCGCCGTAATATATTGCGGGGAGTAGAACAGTCCGACTTATCCGCACGCCCGCCGCATTGATATATCACGCAGTTTTGTGTTGTATCTTCGCAGTTTCACTCTCTATAATACATGAAACGCAGATTCCTTTCACTTTTTTCGAGATTTTTTGAAAAAAGTTTTCGGGGGAGAGGAATAACCCCACCGTCATCCCTTCGGGATGCCACCTGTCCGGGTTGCGGCACCCAGCGTCCACATCGTGCAAAGCACTCGTGTCCTGCTGGCCGCTGCCCCAACAACTCCTCCCTGTTTCCGCCACTGGCGGCGGTCGTCGTTGTTGCCTAGTAGGGGCGGCCTTGGCAAAGAGGTCAGGCTTTGCGAAATGCCAAGGGCCCTCCTACTAGCGGGGGCTGTCGCCGCAGGTGACTGGGGGGTTCAGCCGCAAGCTGCTGAAGTCAAACCCCACCGTCATTGCTTCGCAATGCCACCGCCCCTAATAGGGGCGGCCTTGGCAAAGAGATTGGGCTTTACGCCATGCCAAGGGCCCCCCTACTAGCGGGGGCTGTCGCCGCAGGCGACTGGGGGGTTCCCTCACCAAAAAGCGCCCCCATCACTCAAAGGAGCAATGGGGGCGCTTTACCATATTACAATGAGTTCCGCTTACTCAGCCTTGGGGGCTTCGGGAGCCTTTGCCTCCTCAGCCTTTGCGGCGGGCTCTGCCGGAGCGGCAGGAGCGGCAGCGGGCTTCGGAGCCTGCTTCACCACGGGCTTGGGGGGATTCGGATCGTCCTTCAGCGGGAAGAGGATGATGTGCTTGGGGCACTTCTGGGCGCACATGCCGCAGCCCTTGCACTTGTCGTAGTCGATGCGTGCCACGCCGTCCACAACGTGGATGGCATCAAACTTACAGGTGCGCTCGCACATGCCGCAGGCAATGCAGGAAGTGGTGCACAGCTTGTTTGCCACAGCACCCTTATCCTGATTGGAGCACATGACCACGGGCTTGCGGGGGCCGCCTGCGTCGATCATAATGACGTGCTTGGGGCAGATGTTGGCGCAGGCACCACAGCCGGTGCACTTGTCCTTGTCCACCTTGGCCACACCGTCCACAATGTGGATGGCATCGAACTTACACACCTTGGTGCAGTCGCCCAGGCCGATGCAGGCAAAGGTACAGGTCTTGGGGCCGCCGTACAGGGTCGCAGCAGCGGCACAGGTCTGGATGCCCTTGTACTCGTAGCTGGGCTTGCAGTGCTCGGAGTTGCCCTGACACTGGACCACAGCCTTCTTCTCCACAGCGCTTGCCTCACCGCCCATGATCTTGGCAATGGCGGCAGCAGCCTTGGGGCCGCCGGGGGCGCACTTGTCGCAGGGAACGCCGTCCATAACAACGGCCTTTGCGTAGTCGGCACAGCCGGCGTAGCCGCAGCCGCCGCAGTTTGCACCGGCCAGGCAGGCAGAAACTTCTTCAATACGGGGGTCTTCCTCAACCGCCATGAACTTTGCGGCCAGCACCAGAACAACGGCACCGATCGCGCCCACGATGGTACAGAGGATCACAGCAGATACAATATTCATAATCCTGTTCCTCCCTTACAGCGTCACGTTGAACAGGTTTTCGACGAGGCCGCCGAAGCCCATAAAGGACAGGCTGGTGATGGCTGCTGCGATCAGGGTGATGGGCAGGCCCTTGAAGGGTGCCGGGGGATCGCAGGCTTCCACACGCTTGCGCACGCCGCTGAACATGACCATGGCCAGCATAAAGCCGACACCTGCACCCACGGCACAGACCAGAGCCTCAATGTAGGCAGCGGCAAAGCCAAGGGTAGCAACGTCTGCGCCGTAGTCGTCCACGACCAGAATGGTCACGGCCAGCACGCAGCAGTTGGTGGTGATCAGGGGCAGGTAAACGCCCAGAGAATTGTACAGTGCAACAACATACTTCTTCAGGAAGATCTCAATGAACTGCACCAGCACTGCAATGACCAGGATGAACACGATGGTCTGCAGGTAGCCCAGGTCAGCGGGGTTCAAAATGAAGATCTGGATGGGGAAGGTGACAGCCGTTGCCACCAGCATAACAAAGATAACAGCGCCGGACATACCAATGGAGGAATCCAGCTTCTTGGAAACGCCCAGGAACGGGCAGATACCGTAGAACTTCACCAGCACGTAGTTGTTCACCAGGATCATGCTGAAGAAGATCGCAGCAAGTTTGACTAACATCTTATTCTGCCTCCTTCTTCAGGTTGTCGAGGTCGCAGCAGCTCTTGCGCTCGATGCGGGCATCCAGCTTGCCTTCCAGCCAGACGCAGCCGGCCATCAGCACGCCGTAGCAGAAGAATGCGCCGGGAGCCTGGGTCATAATGCTCATCTTGGCCATGCTCTCGGGCAGGACCTGGAAGCCCAGCCAGGTGCCGCTGCCCAGGATCTCACGGATGGAGGCCATCAGCACCACGGTGAGGGTGTAGCCGATGCCCATGCCGATGCCGTCCAGTGCGGAATCCACCACATTGTTCTTGCAGGCAAACATCTCGGCACGGCCCAGAATGATGCAGTTGACAACGATCAGGGGCAGGAACACGCCCAGTGCGGTGTACAGGCTGTCCATGTAGGCGTGCATCACCATCTGAACGATGGTCACGAAGCCTGCAATGATGACGATGTAGCAGGGCAGATGGACTTTAGCGGGGATCACGTTGCGCAGCAGCGAGATCAGGATGTTGGAGCACACCAGCACGAAGGTGAAGGCTGCGCCCATGCCCAGCGCGCTGGAAACTGCCGTGGTAACAGCCAGGCAGGAGCAGGTGCCCAGAACCAGACGCAGAACGGGGTTTTCTTTGATGATGCCGTTGGTAAGGATGCTTACCTTGGACTTGTTTTCGCTTGCCATTTCTTACCAACCTCCTTTATGCCAACTCGTTGTAGCAGTTGATGCAATCGTTGATGGCGGCAAACAGAGCCTTAGAGGAAATGGTTGCGCCGCTGTATGCGTCGTAGCCCTGGCCCAGGGTGATGTTCTGGGTGCCATCCATGCCATCGAACTGAGCAAGGAAGCTGTCGGTGGCAACGTTGCTGCCGATGCCCTTGGTCTGGGTAGAAGCGTCCACCCAGATGCCGGTGACAGTGCCGTTGGTGTCGAAGCCGATGATGACGGACAGGATGCCGCCGTCAAAGCCCTTTTCCTCAGCCTTGATGGCCAGGGAGCCGTCGGTGGCCTTTACAGCACCGGTGATGTTCTCGGTGGTGTAGTCGGTCACTTCCTCCAGATCGGAGGCGCTGGAAACGGTGGGCATCACGTCCACATAGGCAGCCAGCGTTGCGGCCTTCTGGTTATCCTCAATGATGGGAGCCGTAAAGGAGTTGACCATGGCCAGCAGCAGGCTGACGATCAGTGCGATCACGCTCAGCACAACAACAGGCTTTACACTGGTCTCCCAGGAAGAATTCTTATTCATTTGCCAGCACCCTCCTTTGCTTTCTTTGCAGGCTTAACATAGCCGTAAGGAGTCTGACGGGTCCAATCGTTGATAAAGGGGACCCACAGGTTCATAAACAGCAGCGCGAAGGAAACGCCCTCGGCGTAGCTGCCCCACTGACGGATGGCGAAGGTGACGATGCCCAGGCACAGGCCGTAGATCAGCTTGCCCTTCAGGGTAAAGGGGCTGGTGACATAGTCCGTTGCCATGAACACAGCACCGAACATCAGGCCGCCGGACAGGATGCCGACCAGTGCGCCGTGCAGGCTGCCGGTGGAGATCAGGTAGAAGATAAACATGCTGCCGATGTAAGAAGCGGGGATGGCGATGCTGATGGTCTTGGTGGCCACCAGATAAATCAGGCCCAGCAGGATGGCCAGAGCGCAGGTCTCGCCCAGAACACCGCCGTGCACGCCCATGAACAGATCCAGCAGGCTCAGCTTGCTGGTGTCAGCCACAGCCAGCGGGGTAGCGCTGGACAGCTGGTCAACCGCTGCATCGGGGAACACCCAATTGTTCATGGAACCGGCAAAGCTGACGAACAGCACGATACGGCCGACCAGTGCAGGGTTTGCAAAGTTCATGCCAATGCCGCCGAACAGCTGCTTGACCACGATGATGGCAACCAGGTCGCCGATGATGAGCTGGCCGATGGGCATACCCACGGGCACGTTCATGGCCAGAATGATGCCGGTGACCACAGCGGACAGGTCGCTGATGGGGTTTGCCTTCTTCAGCAGCTTGCAGTACAGCCACTCAAAGGCCACACATGCCACAACGGACACTGCGGTGACCAGCAGGGCACGCGCGCCAAAGATGATTGCAGAGGCCACCACACAGGGGCACAGGGCAACGATCACGTTGGCCATCAGGCTCTGGGTCGTTTCCTCACTGCGCAGGTGCGGGGAGGCCGAAACAATAAGCTTCGTATCCATTACTTATTGCCTCCTTTTTTGATTTCACC
>OJQO01000199.1_pt1 | contig 31658 bp, 28 predicted proteins | sample 1598931 | NCBI WGS metagenome assembly OJQO01 (sample SAMN03922515, study PRJEB24848) | human gut metagenome | isolation source: stool sample | host: Homo sapiens | place: Germany | collected 2010-02 | reverse complement strand
TGTTCCAGAGCGTGGCCGTGGGCAAGAGCCGCCAGAGCATTTCCAGCCTGATGGATATCCGCCCCGATTACGCCAACGTTGAGGACGAGGACGGCAAACTGGAGCAGGTGGACCCCGATGATGTGGAGGTTGGCACCGTGATCGTGGTCCAGCCCGGCGAGCGGGTGCCCATTGATGGCATCATCGTGGAGGGAACCTCTGCCCTGAACACTGCTGCCCTGACCGGCGAGAGCCTGCCCCGGGATGTCCGCTCCGGCGATGAGGTCATCAGCGGCTGTGTGAACATGACCGGCCTGCTGAAGGTGCGGACCACCAAGGAGTTCGGCGAATCCACCGTCTCCAAGATCCTCGACCTTGTGGAAAATTCCAGCATGAAGAAGGCACGCACCGAGAACTTCATCACCCGCTTTGCCCGGGTCTACACCCCCGCCGTCTGCTACGGCGCACTGGCGCTGGCCTTTGTTCCCCCCATTGTTCTGCTGCTGATGGGCCAGCCCGCCCGCTTCGGTGACTGGGTCTACCGCGCCCTGACCTTCCTGGTCATCAGCTGCCCCTGCGCTCTGGTCATCTCCATCCCGCTGAGCTTCTTCGGCGGCATCGGCGGTGCGTCCGCCTGCGGCATCCTGGTCAAGGGCTCCACCTATCTGGAGGAGCTGGCCCGCACCGGCATCGTGGTGTTTGATAAGACCGGCACCCTGACCCAGGGCACCTTCAAGGTGGTGGGCATCCACCCCGAAAACGGCGTGACCGGGGATGCCCTTGTGGAAGCCGCCGCTCTGGCCGAGAGCTGGTCCAAGCACCCCATCTCCCTGAGCATCAAGAACGCTTACGGTAAGGACATCGACCCAAGCCGTGTGACCGATGTGCAGGAGCTGGGCGGCCACGGCGTGACCGCAAAGGTGGACGGCAAAACCGTCGCCGCCGGCAACGCCCGCCTGATGGCAAAGCTGGGCCTGACAGTTCCCGAGATCACCGAGCCGGGCACCATCGTACATGTTGCCATGGAGGGCAGATACGCAGGCTATCTGCTCATCGCCGATGTGGTCAAACCCCACAGTGCTGCTGCCATCAGGGGCCTGAAACAGGCCGGTGTCCGCAAGACGGTCATGCTGACCGGCGACGCGGAGCCTGTGGCAAAGGCCGTTTCCGCCGAGCTGGGGCTGGATGAATACCATGCTGGCCTGCTGCCCGGCGACAAGGTGGACCAGATCGAAACGCTCCTCGCCGCAAAGCAGCCCAAAGAAAACCTCGCTTTTGTGGGCGACGGCATCAACGATGCCCCGGTTTTGTCCCGTGCGGATGTGGGCATCGCCATGGGTGCTCTGGGCTCCGATGCTGCCATCGAGGCCGCTGACGTTGTCCTGATGGACGATGACCCGGCCAAGATCGCGCTGGCCATGCGCATTGCCCGCCGCACCCTGCGCATCGTGTATCAGAACATCGTGTTTGCTCTGGCGATCAAGTTCGCCTGCCTGGTGCTGGGTGCGCTGGGTCTGGCCAGCATGTGGACCGCCATCTTCGCCGATGTGGGCGTGATGGTGCTGGCTGTGCTGAACGCCACCCGTGCCCTGTACACCAAAGATCTTGCAAAAAAGAATGTGCAGTGACCGTGCTTTCTGCCCCCGCCTGAGCGCTGATGCCCCGGCGGGGGCTTTTCGCTGCCGGTGAATTGCATTCTGCCCGGAGTGATGGTACAATAGAACACAGTGACCCCCGCCGCCGGACGTTTTTCCGGCAGATAGATGATAGATGGAAGAAAGAAGGCTTTTTATTATGAGCATGAACACGGTTCCTGAGCGCCTGGCTGCCCTGCGGGATGCCATGAAGGCCAACGGCGTGGACGTTTATCTGATCCCGGTGGGTGACCCGCATTCCAGCGAGTACCTGCCCGACCATTACACCTCTCTGACCTATTTCTCCGGCTTCCACGGCGAAAACTCCAACTTCGTCGTCACCCCCACCGAGAGCGCTGTCTGGGCAGACGGCCGCTACTTTGTGCAGGCCGAAAAGGAGATCGCCGGTACCGAGATCCAGCTGATGCGGATGGGTGAGCCGGGCGTGCCCACCGTGGAGGAATACTGCGGCAAGGTGCTGCCTGAGAACGGCGTGCTGGGCCTGTGCGGCCTGACCGCTTCCTGCGGGCTGGTGCGCGGCGTGCAGAAGGAGCTGGATGCCAAGAAGGGCACCATCAAGACCTTGAACCTTGAGGATGAGCTGTGGACCGAGGGCCGCCCCGCCCGGCCTGCTACCCCGGCATGGATCCTGCCCAAGGAGTATGCAGGCTTCTCCCCTGCCGAAAAGCTGGAGCGGCTGCGCGGCAAGCTCAAGGAGCTGGGCTGCACCGCACAGCTGGTGGGCAAGCTGGATAATCTGGCCTGGCTGCTGAACCTGCGCGCCATGGATATCCAGTGCACCCCCTATGCCATGTCCTACTGCTATGTGACCCCGGAGCGCGCGGTGCTCTTCATCAATACTGCACGTCTGGGCGAGGAAGCTGCTGCAGAGCTCAAGGCCAACGGCGTGGAGATCCAGGAGTACGATGACGTGCTCAAGTTCCTGGCCGCTGAGACCGAGCCCCAGACCGTGCTGGCCGACCCTGCATCCGTGAACTTTGCCGTTTACGAGACCCTGCAGAACAACGCCGCCCTGACCGTGAAGGATGAGGCCGACCCCCTGCTGCCCATGAAGGGCGTGAAGAATGAGGTCGAGCTGGCTCACGACCGCGAAGCCCATCTGCGGGATGCGGTTGCCATGGTGCGGTTCCAGAAGGAGCTGGAAGAGCGTCTGGCTGCCGGGGAAGAGCTGACCGAGCTGACTGTGGACGAGATCCTCCACAAGTACCGCTCCGCACAGGACAAGTTCATCGTGGAGAGCTTTGGCACCATTGCCGCCTACGGTGGAAACGCTGCCATGATGCACTACCACGCCACCGAGGAGGACCATGCCAAGCTGGAGCGCAAGGGCTTCCTGCTGGTGGACAGCGGTGCCACCTATCTGGACGGCACCACCGATATCACCCGCACCTACCCGCTGGGTGAGCTGACTGAGGACGAAAAGCTGTTCTACACCTGGACCCTGCAGTGCCACATCGACATTGCAAAGGCTGTCTGGCTGAACTACTGCGACGGCCACATGCTGGATACCATCGCCCGTGAGCCGCTGTGGCAGCACCTCATCAACTACCGCTGCGGCACCGGCCACAGCGTCAGCTTTGTGGGCAATGTCCACGAGGGTCCCCACGCCCTGAACGGCCGCAACACCACGGTGTTCCAGCCGGGCATGATCATCACCGATGAGCCGGGCGTGTATGAGGCCGGTCAGGTGGGCATCCGCATTGAGAACGAGCTGGAGTGCTACCACAAGGCCGACAACCAGTACGGCACCTTCCTGGCCTTCCGTCCGCTGACCTTTGTGCCCATTGCCACCTCTCCTGTGGTGCCCGGTGTCCTGACCCGGGACGAGCTGGACTGGCTGAACGCCTACCACCGCGAAGTGTTCGAGAAGCTGGCTCCCCGCCTGAATGAAGAAGAGCGGGATTGGCTGGCAAAGAAGTGCGCTGCCATCGGAGCATAACCACAAAAAAGGGAGACCCCGCAGGGGGTCTCCCGATTTTGGTTTATTCTTTCCTGTTTTTCCAATATTCCTTGGCTTCCTCAATGATCTTTTTGAAGGGGCCGGAGGGGTAGGTGCTCTCGGCGATATCCACCAGGAACTTATACAGCTGGGGCCGCACCTCCTCGTACATTCCAAGGCGGGTGTAGAGATCTTTATAATACCGGAACGTCTGGATCTTGTTCTGCACGATGGAGGCCGGGTTGATCTGGGTGTGGCAGATGCTCTGGGGATTCTGGACGTAGTAGTAACCGGCTTTGTCAATGGAAACAAAGGTCTCGGCATACTGGATATACTGCATGTTGAACACCAGATCCTCGGCCCATTTCAGCTCGCTGGTGAACTGGATGTCATTGCCGGTGAGCAGGATGCGGCGGTAGAGCTTGTTCCAGAGCACACTGTAAAAGTAGGAGGCAGGCTTGTCCATCAGCCGCAGGGCAAAGGTGTCCTTGTCGTAGACCCCGGCGGGCAGGAAACCGTATTCCCGCACCTCAGGGGGCCGGGCAACACTCATCACGCCCAGATTGTCCTCCAGCTTTTCCAGCACCTGCTCGGGCTTTGTGGCCCCGGCGGGGATCACCATCTTGTAGGGCGCAATCACAAGGTCTGCGTGGTGCGTCTCGGCGGCTTCCACCAGATGCTGGGTGAAGCCCGGGTCGATGTAGTCATCGCTGTCCACGAACTGGACATACTCGCCCCCGGCCAGCTTCAGGCCCAGGTTGCGGGTGTCGGACACGCCGGAGTTCTCCTTGTCCACCAGCACGATGCGGCTGTCCTTGGCGCGGAACTCCTCACACACGGGCAGGCTGTGATCCTTGGAGCCATCGTTCAGGATGATAAGTTCAATGTTTTTATAGGTCTGGTTCAGGATGCTGCCGATGCAGCGGGCCAGATGATTCTGAGCGTTGTATACGGGCAGGATGATGCTGACGAGCGGCTGATCCATGGCGGTGTCCCCCATTTCTTTTTTCGTCCATAATACTCCCTCACGGCGCAAAAATCAAGCGCTGTGCAGAGAGAAAGGAGGAGCGGATATGATCTTTCACATTGCGGTGTGCAGCCCGGACCCTGTGCTGCGGGGCCGGGTGCAGCGCCACTGCATGGAATATTATGCCCGCCGGGCCGATGCCTGCATCGTGGAGCAGCTGGAAAGCACAGCGGCCCTGCTGCAGCAGGAGAAAGCAGGCTCCCGGTACGAGCTCTACCTCATCGAGCTGCCCGCCGCCAACCCGTGCAGCGGCCTGCAGGCGGCGGCAGAGCTGCGCCGCCGGGGCGTGCGGGCCCCGCTGGCCTTTCTGGCCCACACCACGGCCTATGCCTACGAAGCGTTCCGGGTGGACGCGATGCAGTACCTGCATATCCCGTTCCGTCCGGAGCAGCTGACAGCCCTGCTGGACCGGGCCACCGAGCCGGAATACGGCCCGGTCATCCCGGTCACCACGGCCATGGGCCTGCGGGCCCTGCCCTTTGCGGACATCGAGTATCTGGAGTGCACCCATCATGTGGTGCACTACCACCTTGCCAGCGGCGAGGACGTGGCCTCCCTCTCCCTGCGGGTGCCCTTTTCCGAGGTGGCAAAGCCCCTGCTGGCCGATGCCCGTTTTCTGCAGCCCCACCGCTCCTATGTGGTCAACCTTGCCGCCGCCGCCCAGCTCTCCTCCGGGGAGCTATGGATGCGCAGCGGTGCCCGGGTGCCCATTCCCCGGGGGCGCGAACCCGCCGTAAGGGCGGCATTCCGGGCGTTTCTGGAAGGATAGGTCTTATCACACAAAAAAGAAAGCGGCCTGCTTCTGCGGGCCGCTTTCTGCGTGGTGCAGGGTCATACTTTGTCCCAGTCCAGCTCTGTCCAGTCGGTCAGGAACTGGTCGCTGACCTCCCGCAGGGCGGGCTCATCGGACTTGCTGGCGGCATCGGCGATGCCGATGACGTGGAAGCCTGCGTCGTGGGCGGTGCGGGCGGCGTAGAGGGAATCCTCACAGACAACGCACCGGTCAGGGTCAGTGCCGCCCAGGCGTGTAAGGGTCTGGAAAAATACATCCGGCCTGCTCTTGTGGAGCGCCCCCTGTGCCTCCACATAGAAGTCGAAATATTCATCGATGCCCAAACGGGTGAGCACGGTGCGGCACTGGGCGCTCCAGGTGTTGGAGCAGATGCACATGCGGGCACCCTCGGCCTTCAGGCGGGCCAGCAGCTCCCGCACGCCAGGCTTGAGCTCCACGGTTTCGTAGAGCTTGGTGATAACATCCCACATCACATCGTTGTAGTCCTCCATTTTCAGGGGCAGGTCATACTCCCGGATGAGGTAGGCCGCGCCATCGGCCATGCCCATGGTCAGGAGCGTTTTGTGGAGGTCAGATTTTGGGGTGCGGCCATAGCGGGCCAGCAGGGCATCGGGCGCACCCTCCCATACCACGGTCATGCTGTCGGTCAGGGTGCCGTCCATATCAAAGATCCAGTTGTTGCAGTGCATTGTTTTACCTCCACCATCGTTTCACACAAGTTAACAAAATTATACCATGGATTTTGTTCCAAAAACAGGGAGAATTTTTCCGGAAAATATGGTATACTTCTGACAGATTTCCAAAGAATGACTAGGAGGCGTTCCAGATGGCACAGAATGATACCCCGGTCAAGGCACTGGTGCTGGCAGGCGGCGGTGCGCGCGGCAGCTATCAGGTGGGTGTGTGGCGTGCCCTGACCGAGCTGGGCTGGCGGCCCCAGATCATCACCGGTACCAGTGTGGGCAGCCTGAACGGTGCCATGTTTGCGCTGGACCTGTACGAAACGGCCCGGGATATGTGGATGAGCATCCGCAGCCAGGACGTGATGGAGCTGCCGGAGGAAAACGCCGACCTCTCTGAGCTGCACGCCTTCCTGCGGGAAGTGGTGCGGGACGGCGGCATGGACGTGACCCCGCTGGAAGAGATCGTGGAGCGGGTGCTGGATGAGGATGCCCTGCGGGCTTCGCCCATCCGGTTCGGCCTTGTCACCGTGGAAAAGCGGGGGCTGAAGCCCCGGGAGCTGACGCTGGAGGATATCCCGGCGGGCAAGGTGAAGGATTACCTGCTGGCCTCGGCCGCCTGTTTCCCCGCCCTGCGGGCAAAGCAGATCGACGGGGTGCAGTTTCTGGATGGCGGCTACCGGGACAATATGCCCACCGCGCTGGCCCAGAAGATGGGCGCGGAGGAGCTGGTCTGTGTTGATCTGGAAGGGGTGGGCATCACCCTGCCCAACCGCACCGGCCTGCCCACCACTATGATCCGCAGCTACTGGGAGCTGGGGGATATCCTCCACTTTGACCCCGATACCGCCAGACGGAACATGGAGCTGGGCTACTACGATACCCGCCGCGCCATGGGATACCTGCGGGGCTGCGCCTATGCCGTTTCCACCAGCGCCGAGAGCTGTGAGGATGCCGCCGCTTTTGCGTGGAAATTCCAGCAGGTGCAGAAGGCGGTGCGGGAAAAATACCCCGTGACCCTGACAGCGGATGCGGCCCTGCTGCTGGCCAACATGAAGGATGCCCAGCTGGCCCCGCTGGAAGCTGCCGCCGAGGATGCGGGCGTGGACCCCACCGTGTTCTATACCACCCGGACACTGGCGGAAGCCTTTTTGGAAAAATGCGACCGGGAGCGCATCGAGAGCTTTGCGCCCCTGTTTGAGGGCAGCGGCAATGCGGCACAGGCCGCACGGGCCGCTCTGCTGCCCAATACGTTCTTACAGGCATTGGTCTGCCGTGCCCTTACCGGGCCGGTACTGCCGGAGGTGATCGAGGAATGAAGGTCTATCAGGGACACAGCGCCTCGCCGGGCCTTGTGATGGGAAAGGTGAGCCGGTTGGAGCGCTGGCACGAAAATTTTTCTGCCGGGCCGTTCGACGCGGAACGGGAACAGCGCCTGCTGGAAAACGCTGTCCGGACAGCCCAGCGTGAGCTGGACGGCATGGCAGACCGCAGCGGCCCCACGGAGCAGGCCATCTTCCTGTTCCAGAGCATGATGCTGGAAGATGAAGGCTTTATGAACGAGGTCAAATTCCAGATCAAGGCGGGCATCAGCGCTGCCGAGGCCATGTACCGTGCGGGCAACCGCTATGCGGAGCAGCTTGCGGCCATGGAGGACAACGCCTACATGCAGCTGCGCAGTGCGGATATTCTGGATGCCGCCCGCCGCGTGGTGAACGTGCTGACCAACCGTCCCCGGGTCTGGCTGGCGCTGGATCACCCGGTGATCCTGGCGGCAGAGATGCTGATGCCCAGCGATCTGTTCAGCGTTCCGGCGGGGATGATCCTGGGCATCATCACTTCGGAGGGCAATAAGCAGAGCCACGCGGCGATCATTGCGCGGGCCATGCACATTCCCTGCGTGGTGCAGGTGGGACGGGAGTTTCTGGATGATTGCGACGGCCGCACCGTGGTGCTGGATGCCGACAACGGCGAGTGCATCCTGGACCCGGATGCCAACACCCGCCAGCAGGCGGTCAGCCGCATCTGCGAGCTGCAGTGGGAGAGCGCGGAAGCCGCCCGCATCAGCGTCCTGCCCAACCGGACAAAGGATGATGTGCCGTTTGAGCTCCTGGCCAACTGCTACGGGCAGGAGGATATTGAATCGGCGCTGCAGGCAGGCGCTTCCGGCGTGGGCCTGCTGCGCAGCGGCTATATGATGCTGCCGGGCCGCCCGGTGGACGAGCAGGAGCAGTTCGTGTTCTATCAATCCTGCATTGCCGCCGCAAAGGGCGGTGTGGTGACAGTGCGCACCTTTGATTTTGGTGTGGACCGCGCCATGGCCGATATCCATAGGGGGCTGGAATCCTCCAAGCTGGGCCTGCGGGGCATCCGCAGCAGCCTGCGCCAGACCCATCAGTTTGAGACGCAGATCTGCGCCCTGCTCCGGGCGGCGGCCCACGGCCCCCTGCGGGTCATGTTCCCCATGGTGACCAACCTCGAAGATTGGGATGAAGCCATGCGGCTGGTAGCGCACTGCCGCCAGCTGCTGCGGGAGCGCGGAGAGGAGTTTGACCCGGACACGCCCTTTGGCGTGATGTTCGGGGTGCCCTCGGCCTGCCTGACGGCAGAGGAATTCGTGGAGCACGGGTGCAATTTCTTTGTTATCGAGACGAACGACCTGACCCAGTACACCCACGCGGTGGATCGGGATATCTCCATTGCCGAGCGCTACTACCGCCCGGCCAGCCATGCGATGAAAAAGCTCATCCGCATGGTGGTGGAGGCTGCCCGGGAGGGCGGGATCCCCGTGACCATCTGCGGCAGCGCGGTGGGCAATCCGGCCAACACCCTGCAATATCTGCAGCTGGGCCTGCGGAGCTTCTCGGTCAGCCCGCAAAACCTCATTGAGGTGAAAAAAGCGCTGATGAACGCGAAAATAAAGTAAACAAAAAGGACGGCATGCGCCGTCCTTTTTGTATATGTGAAAATAAAAATTACTCCAAGTTGCCCGTCAGGGTCATCACGGCAGAGAGCACCGCCAGCGGGGCGGTCTCGCACCGGAGGATGCGGGGGCCAAGGCCGACCGTTTTCACACCGGCATTGGCGGCCATTTCAGCCTCTTCCACGGCAAAGCCGCCCTCGGCACCGGTGATGAGGGCGATCTTCAGCCGCTGGCCGTCGGCAGGCTGTGCGTCTGCCAGCAGCTGGCGCAGGGGAGCGCCGCCCAGCTCGTAGCAGAAGAGCACGAGGTCGTACCCTTCCAGACTGCGGCAGAGGGCCCCGAAATTGGGCAGGGGCAGGGCGACATCCGGCAGCACGCCCCGGCCGCACTGCTTGGCGGCTTCAAAGGCGATGCGGTTGTAGCGCTCGTTTTTCTGCTCCTCCTTTTTGGGGGCGGCCACGCAGTACCGGCTGAAGAAGGGCACAAAGTGGGTGCAGCCCAGCTCCACGCCGTGGCGGATGACCTGTTCCAGCTTGTCCTGCTTGGGGTAACCCACGAACAGGGTCACTTCCACGCTGGGCTCGGCGGCGCTGGGATAGCCCGGCTCTACGCTGAACTCCACAGTCTCCGGCCCAAAGCCGGTGATGGTGGCGGTGTATTCCACGGCGTTGCCGTCACATAAGATGACAGTGTCCCCCAGCCTGCCCCGCATCACGCGGGAAAGATGATGGGCATCGGCCCCCCGCAGGGTGGCGGTGCCATTGGAGATTTCGGTTGTAAAATAACGGTGAGGCATAGTGGTTCTCCTTAAACGTCCTCGCCCTCTCAGTCTTTGCTTCGCAAATCCAGCTCCCCCAAAGTGGGAGCCTTTGGCAGTCCACGCAAACTTCATCTTTTTGCCAAGGCCTCTCCCTTTGGGAGAGGTGGCACCGAAGGTGACGGAGAGGGCAAGCCAGCTGAAAGAAATCATGAAAGCTTCTGCAATTACGCTTTTTTGCAGACGATACACTCCCAGCCGCGCTTCTCCTTCACTTCCTGCACGGTCAGGCCGGCGGCTTCCAAAGCGGCGATCACCTCGTCCTTGCGGCTGTCGATGATGCCGCTGGCAATAAAGGTGGCGTTTTCGGCCATCAGGCCGGGCACGGCGGGGGCAAGGCTGATGATGGCGTTTGCCACGATGTTGGCGGTGATGATATCGTACCTGCCGCTGGCCTTGTCGGACAGGTCACCCACCAGAACGGTCAGCTTGTCGGCCACGCCGTTCAGGGCCGCATTCTCGCCTGCGGTGCGCACGGCCACGGGGTCGATGTCCACACCCTCGGCACTGCCTGCGCCCAGCTTGAGGGCGGCAATGGCAAGGATGCCGCTGCCGGTGCCGATGTCCAGCACCCGCTCACCGCCCTTGACCCGCTCGTCCAGCGCTTCCAGGCAGAGGCTGGTGGTCTCGTGGCCGCCGGTGCCAAAGGCAAGGCCGGGGTCAAGGATCAGCTTGACGCGGTCGGTGTCGTACTCCTGCCAGGAGGGCACGATGGCCAGCCGTTTGCCAATGTCCATGGGGTGGTAGTATTTGCGCCAGCCGTTCTGCCAGTCTTCCTGCTCCACGCCCTCGGTCTCCACGGTGTAGGCGATGCCTGCCGCTTCCATCCGGGCCTGAATGAGGGCCAGCGTCTCCACGGGGGAAGCGCCCGGCTCCAGATACATGTGGATGATCACAGTGTCGCGGGGCTTGTCCAGCAGCTCCTGCTCGATCAGATCCACATGGGCGATCTCGGCCACCTGCTGCTCGATGTCGCTGTAATCCTCGATATAGATGCCGCCTTCGGCGATCATGGTGGCAACGGCCTCGGCGTTGTCGGCATCGGCCTTGGCCACGGTCAGGCGGATATCAGTCCATTCCATAAAAAGAACCTCCCTGGGTCTTGTATTTTCTATTTATAAGTATAGTACCCGATTCCGGCGCGGGATGCAAGCGGTTTGGGGAGAAAGAGCAAAAGAAAAGTTTTTTCAAAATCCTGCTCTGAAATGCGCAATAATTCCAAAAAGTTTTTCACGAAAGATGCAAATTCAAGGATTTTTGGTGCAAAATTGCGAAAACAGGCGCAGACCCTATTTCTTTTTTTCGGAGGATGTGTTAAAATATTGTTACGCAATTATGGACAGCCTGCAACCAGAGGCATCCATAACAACAACATTCTTTAAGGAGGAATGTGTCTTATGATGAAGTATCTCCAGAAACTGGGCAAAGCTCTGATGCTTCCCGTCGCTGTGCTGCCGATCTGCGGCATCCTGATGGGTCTCGGCTATGCTCTGGCCCCGGGTGTCATGGGCGTTCCCGGTGCTGCAACTTCCGGTGCAGCTTACACCGTTGGCTTCCTGCTGGTCAAGGCAGGCGGCGCTCTGATCGATAACATGGCATGGCTGTTCGCCATCGGTGCAGCCGTGGGCCTGGCTGATGACCACGACGGTACCGCTGGTCTGGCTGGCCTGGTCAGCTACCTGATGATGCAGCAGCTGCTGAGCCCCGGCGTGGTCAGCATGGTGCGCACCCTGGAAGAGGGCACCGCTACCTACATTGCTTTCCAGAAGGTGGCCGGCAACTCTTTCATCGGCATCCTGGCCGCTGTGGTGGGTGCAGCCTGCTACAACAAGTTCAAGAACACCCAGATGCCTGACTGGCTGGCATTCTTCTCCGGCAAGCGCTTCGTTGCAATCGCCACCGGCCTGATCTCCATCGTTGTTTCTGTCGTTCTGCTGTTCGTCTGGCCCGTCATCTTCGATGCACTGGTCGCCATTGGCAGAGGCATCGAAGGCATGGACGGCATCGGCGCTGGCATCTACGCCTTCCTGAACCGTCTGCTGATCCCCACCGGCCTGCACCACGCTCTGAACAACGTGTTCTGGTTCGACACCATCGGCCTGGGCGACCTGTCCCACTTCTGGGCAGGCGATACCTCTGCTGACGTGGGCTGGAGCCTGGGTATGTACATGTCCGGCTTCTTCCCCTGCATGATGTTCGGCATCGCCGGTGCTGCACTGGCCATGGTCCGTACCGCCAAGAACAAGAAGGCTGCCATCGGTCTGGTTCTGTCCGCTGCCATCTGCGCCTTCGTCTGCGGCGTTACCGAGCCCTTTGAGTTCGGCTTCATGTTCCTGTGCTTCCCGCTGTACGTTGTGTACTCCGCTCTGTACGGCATCTTCACCATCATCACCTACTACTCCGGTTTCCGTGCTGGCTTCTGCTTCTCCGCAGGTGCTACCGACCTGGTGTTCTCCGCTTCTCTGCCTGCAGCTGCTAAGACCTGGATGATCATTCCTCTGGGCATCGCTGCATTTGTGGTGTTCTACTTCGTGTTCTACTTCGCCATCACCAAGTTCGACCTGAAGACCCCCGGCCGTGAGGACGAGGATGCCGAAGAGGCTGAGAAGAAGGTCGTTCTGGCCAACAACAACTACACTGAGGTTGCTGCTGGCGTGCTGAAGGCCATCGGCGGCAAGGAGAACGTCTCCAGCGTGGACTACTGCGCTACCCGCCTGCGCTTCACCATTAAGGACTACACCGCTGTGGATGAGAAGGCTGTGAAGGCTGCCGGTGCTGCCGGTGTCATCCGCCCCGACAAGACCACTTGCCAGGTCATCATCGGCACCAAGGTGCAGTTCGTGTATGATGAGCTGAAGAAGATGCTGTAAGCATCCTTCTGAGCACGTTTCCGTGCGGAAGGCTGGTTGCTTCCGCATCCGTTCCCAAACTGTAAAAATGCCGCTGAGGGCGGGCGTTTACGCCCTGCTTTCGGCGGCATTTTGTTTTGTTCATAAACCGGCTACCCTTTTGGCCGGAAAATATGCTATACTGAAAACAACAAAGCAAAATAACAGGAGGTTCCCCATTATGAAGATCATTCGTGCAAAAGATTACAAGGACATGTCCCGCAAGGCTGCCAACATCATCTCCGCACAGGTCATTATGAAGCCCAACTGCGTGCTGGGTCTGGCGACCGGCGGCACCCCTGTTGGCGCATACGCTCAGCTGGTGGACTGGTACAACAAGGGCGACCTGGATTTCTCTGAGGTCACCACCGTCAATCTGGACGAGTACCGCGGCCTGCCCAAGGAGCACCCCGAAAGCTATTGGAGCTTTATGCACAAGAACCTGTTTGACAAGGTCAACATCCGCCCCGAGGCCATCCATCTGCCCGACGGCACCAACCCCGATGCTGCGGATGCCTGCAAAAAGTACAACGAGATCATCCACAGCGTGGGCGGCATCGACCTGCAGCTGCTGGGCCTTGGCCCCAACGGCCACATCGGCTTCAACGAGCCGGGTGAGGCCTTTGAGCTGGAGACCCACTGCGTGAATCTGACCCCTGCCACCATCGAGGCCAACAAGCGCTTTTTTGACGGCAACGAGGATCTGGTGCCCAAGCAGGCCTACACCATGGGCATCAAGACCATCATGCAGGCCCGCAAGGTGCTGGTGGTGGCCAACGGTCTGGCAAAGGCCAAGGCAGTCAAGGCGGTCGTCTCCGGCCCTGTGACCCCCGAGTGCCCGGGCTCCATCCTGCAGATGCACCCCGACTGCATTCTTGTGGCCGATGAGGAAGCACTGAGCCTGCTGTAATTAAACCTCTCCGTCATTGCTGCGCAATGCCACCTCCCCTAATGAGGGGAGGCCTTGGCAGCCGATTTCAGTGAATCTTTTTGCCAAAGGCTCCCCTACAAGGGGAGCTGGCGGGCGCAAGCCCGACTGAGAGGTTGCACGAAGGAAAGCGTGAGAATAAGAATATGATCATCAAAAATGCTCTGATTTATCCCCCCCGCCACACCTTTGAGGAGGGGAGCCTGACCATCCGGGAGGGGCGCATCGTGCCCTTTGCACAGCCGGAGGAAGGCGAAGAGATCGTGGATGCCAAGGGTGCTTACGCTCTGCCGGGCCTGGTGGATATCCACTTCCACGGTGCTATGGGCAAGGATTTCTGTGACGGCAATGAAGAAGCCATCCAGACCCTGGCCGATTTTGAGGCCGGTAAGGGCGTGCTGGCCATCTGCCCCGCCACCATGACCTTCTCGGAAGAAATCCTGAACGGCGTGATGGATGCTGCCGCCGCCCATCAGAACGGCAGAGGCGCAGACCTTGTGGGCATCAACATGGAGGGCCCCTTCATCAGCCCCAACAAGGTGGGTGCCCAGAACCCGGAGTATCTCCACAAGGCGGATGTTGCAATGTTCCGCCGCCTGCAGAAGCGGGCAAACGGCCTGATCAAGCTGGTGGATATCGCCCCGGAGGAGCCGGGTGCGCTGGAGTTCATTGCCGCCTGCCATGACGAGGTGCGCATCTCCATTGCCCACACCTGCACCAGCTACGACACTGCCAACGCCGCCTTTGACGCAGGCGCGACCCACATGACCCACCTGTACAACGCCATGCCCGGCATCACCCACCGGGAGCCCGGCCCCATCATTGCGGCGCTGGAACGGGGCGCGGAGGTGGAGCTCATCACCGACAACGTTCACATCCACCCGGCCATGGTGCGGTTCACCTTCAACACCTTCGGGGATGACCATGTCATCCTGATCGCCGACAGCATGATGGCCTGCGGCCTGCCCGATGGCCAGTACAGCCTGGGCGGTCAGGCGGTCACGGTCAGCGGCCCTCGCGCCACCCTGACCGAGCACCCCGGCACCATTGCGGGCAGTGCCACCTGCCTGTACGACTGCATGAAGCGTGCCGTGCTGGAGATGAACGTCCCGCTGGAAAGCGCTGTCCGCGCCGCCAGCGAAAACCCCGCCAAGAGCATTGGCATCGACAATGATTACGGCAGTCTGGCTGCAGGCCGCTACGGCAATGTGATCCTGGCGGACAAGGAGCTGAACATCCAGGCTGTCTACCAGAAAGGAACCCGTATCGTATGAACCCCGAGAGCCTGACCTGGCGGCTGCTGACCGCCGAAGAGCTGACGAACGTTTACCTGAACGAGATGCGCCGGGATTTTCCTGCCGGAGAGCTGAAGCCCCTGAGCATAATCCTGAACAGCGAGGCCGCCGGTACCGCCCACACCTGGGGCGTGTACGAGGACGACGCGCTGGTGGCGTATCTGTTGATGGTGCGGCCCGTGGGCTGTGAGGTGAGCCAGCTGGACTACTTTGCCGTTCTGCCCCAGTATCGGGCCGGCGGCATCGGAGCCGTTCTGCTGGCCGCCCTGCCTGACCACGAGAAGGGCGCGCAGGCCATCCTCATTGAAGCGGAGTGCCCCGAAAAAGCCGAGGACGAGGCCATGGCTGTGCGCCGCCTGGGCTTTTACGCCCGGTGCGGGGCCAAGGACACCGGCTGGACAGAGCATCTCTTTGATGCCTGGTTCCGGGTGCTGGTGCTCCCCTGCTGCGGCGGAAAGGTGCGCAGCCCCGAGGAAGCCGTGCGGCAGCTGGCAGACTGCTACCGCCGCACCATGGGTGAGCCCCAGTGGCGCAGGAACGTCACCTTCTACCGCCCCGATGGCGTGGAGGTGCAGTTCTGAGAGGTTGAATTCTGTCCCTTGACAGTCTGGGTAAATATGGTACTATGGTAATAGGAACAAACCAGATCTGAGATGGGAGGAATTTCTGATGCGTAATGTTTTTTCCCGCCGTGATTTTCTGAAAGCATCTGCCGCCGCTGTGCTGGCCGCTTCTGCTGCTGGTGTCCTCACCGGCTGCGATGGAGGCGGCAGCGAGATCCCGTCCGCAACCATCGGGCTGGGTGAGTTTGAAGTGACCATGACCGGCAACATGACCATCACTGGTGATGAGGTCGTGGGCAATGAGAACGCCAACGGCTACCTCTGCAAACCCAATGTGCGGATTCGGTACAATGGTGCAGCCAGCGAGATCAAATACAATTTTGCCGGTGTCTTTGTGGCAAAAATTGATAAGACCGCGCTGGAACTGACCAATGGAAAAGAGGAAATCTCCTCTAAACTGACAAAGACTTATGTGCCGCAGTTCCGTGCAAAGGCCAGTGGGTACGGTTCTTTTAAGCAGGGCGTACCCTTCAAGCTGTATGTGACCCTGCAAGGCAGGACAGCCGAGTTTGCTCTGACGAGTGACGGCAAAGTGACAGTCTCCGCTGTCGATAAAGTCTAATATCCCCCAAAAGCCCGAGGTGCACCCGCACCCCGGGCTTTTTTTGCGCCCAAATTTTACATTGGGGCAAAAACATATCCAAACAATTTACCTCGATTTTTCCCGCTTGTGGTCGAAGCGGTTCTCCGACTGGGATACAATAGTGCCGTACCCAAGAAAAACACGAAAACAAGAGCCGGGAATGGAAAGCCCGGATGTTTGGAGGACAAATATTATGAAAAAGATCACGCGTCGTTCGTTTCTCACTGTCTGCGGTGCAGTTGCTGCCGCTGCTGCCCTGACCGCCTGCGGCGGTTCTGCTTCCTCTGCTGCAGCTTCTTCTACCGCTGCAGGCTCCACTGCTTCTTCCACCGCTGCTGCTCTGTCCGGCAATGTTGCTACCGGTGGTTCCACCTCCATGAAGAACGTCATCGCTGCCCTGACCGAAGGCTTTGCTGAGGTTGAGCCGGGGGTCACCGTCAGCTACGACCCCACCGGTTCCGGCGCAGGCATCACCGGTGCTACCGATAAGACCCTGGACATCGGCCTGTCCTCTCGTGCCCTGAAGGACGACGAGAAGGCTGACGTGGAGGGCACCACCATCGCTCTGGACGGCATCGCCATCATCGTCAACAACGCAAGCAAGGTCGAGGATCTGACCGTTGACCAGCTCAAGCAGATGTTCACCGGCGAGATCACCAACTGGTCTGAGGTCGGCGGCGACGACGGCGAGATCGTGCTGATCGGCCGTGAGGCCGGTTCCGGCACCCGCGACGGCTTCGAGAGCATCGTGGACGTGAAGGACAGCTGCAAGTACGCACAGGAGCTGACCGCTACCGGCGCTGTCATCAGCGCTGTGGAGGCCAACCCTCTGGCCATCGGCTACGCTTCCCTGTCCGCTGTGGGCGACACCGTGAAGATGGTCACCGTTGGCGGCGTGGAGTGCAGCGAGGATACCGTGAAGGACGGCAGCTACGAGGTGCAGCGTCCCTTCGTGTTCGTCACCAACAAGTCTGTCGCTCTGTCTGAGCAGGCACAGGCCTTCTTCGACTTTGCCACCAGTGCCGATGCTGCTGACCTGATCCGCACTGCCGGTGCGGTTCCTGTGAATGAGTAATTGCGGAAAGCAATGATGCTATGAACAACAAAAAGATCTCTCTCCCCAGAACCCCTGCTGCGTGGCTGGAAGCGGTGATGAACTTCATCTTCTTCCTCTGCGGCATCCTGGCGGTGGGCTGTGTGCTCCTGATCTCGGTGTACATGGTCCTCTCCGGTGTGCCTGCCATCCAGAAGATCGGGCTGTTCCGGTTCCTGTTCGGCACCCGGTGGGCTTCCACCGCCGCCGACCCGGCCTACGGCATCCTGCCTTTCATCCTGTCCAGCGTTTACGGCACGCTGGGTGCCGCCGTGATCGGTGTGCCCATTGGCCTGCTGACGGCGGTGTTCCTCTCCAAGGCCGCAGGCCCGAAGGTGCGCACCGTGGTCGTGACCGCCATTGAGCTGCTGAGCGGCATCCCCAGCGTGGTGTTCGGCCTGCTGGGCATGCAGGTGCTGGTGCCCGCCGTGGCCAAGACCTTTGGCAAGGCCTCCGGTGCCTGCCTGCTGAGCGCCATCGTGGTGCTGGCGGTGATGATCCTGCCCAGCATCGTGTCGGTGTCGGTCACAGCGCTCAACGCTGTGCCGCCGGAGTATGAGCAGGGCAGCCTGGCTCTGGGCGCAACGGATGCCGAGACCTGGTTCAAGGTCAGCGTCCCCGCTGCCAGGAGCGGCATTGCCGCCGGTATCGTGCTGGGCATCGGCCGCGCCATCGGCGAGGCCATGGCCGTGATGATGGTGGCTGGCAACAGCCCCAACATGCCGGACAGCCTGTTCCGCAGCGTCACCTTCCTGACCACCGCCATTGCCAAGGAGATGAGCTACGCCAGCGGCCTGCAGAAACAGGCGCTGTTCAGCATTGCGCTGGTGCTGTTCGTCTTTATCATGGGCATCAATATCCTGCTCAATGTGGTGCTGAAGGGAGGAAAGCGCGATGAATAACAGTGCTTCTGCCTCCCGCCGCACCTGGAACCGCGTGATGAACGCTCTGGTCTGGGCCTCGGCTGTGCTGGTCATCGTGCTGGTGGCGGGCATTCTGGGCATGGTGCTGGTGCGGGGCATCCCGCACATCAGCTGGAAATTCCTGACCACCACCGCCAGTGTGCTGAAGGGCACGGACGGCATCCTGCCTGCGATCCTCAACACGCTGTATGTCATCCTGCTGACGCTTTTGATCGTACTGCCGCTGGGTGTGGGCGCGGCCGTTTACCTGACCGAGTACGCCCAGAACCGCAAGGTCATCTCGGTGATCGAGTTCACCAACGAGACGCTGGCGGGCATCCCCAGTATCATTTACGGTCTGGTGGGTATGCTGGTGTTCGCCCAGACACTGGGCTTCCAGACCTGCCTGCTCTCCGGCAGCCTGACGCTGGTGATCATGAACCTGCCCACCATCATCCGCACCACCCAGGAATCCCTGAAAACGGTGCCCCAGGGCTACCGTGAGGGTGCGCTGGGTCTGGGTGCGGGCAAGTGGCACATCATCCGCACCATCGTGCTGCCCTGCAGCATCGACGGCATCGTGACCGGCTGCATCCTGGCCGTGGGCCGCATCGTGGGCGAAAGCGCCGCGCTGCTCTTCACCGCCGGTGCCGCCGAGGTCATTGCCAACGGCGTGCTCAAGGCCTACACCTCCAATGGTGCCACCCTGTCGGTGCTGCTCTACCTCCGTGCCTTTGAGGACGGCGATTTCGACTCCGCCTGGGCCATTGGTGCAGTGCTGCTGGTGCTGGTGCTTGCCATCAATCTGGCAGCCCGGCTGGCCAAAACCAAACTGAAACAGAAGCAGTAAATAACTCCCTCCGTCATCGCTGCGCGATGCCACCTCCCTCACGGAGGGAGGCTTATCCTGCCCGCAACGCAAAAGGCTCCCTCTCAGAGGGAGCTGGCGCGGCATAGCCGCGGCTGAGGGAGTCAATACAAGAGGAAAACTATGGAAAACGTATCACCCATTATCACAGCCAAAAACCTGAACCTCTGGTACGGGGATTTCAAGGCGCTGAAAGATATTTCGCTGGACATGGGCGAGCGGGAGATCACGGCCCTCATCGGCCCCTCCGGCTGCGGCAAGTCCACCTTCCTGAAGACCCTGAACCGGATGAACGACCTTGTGCCCGGGATCCGCATCGAGGGTGATGTCCGCCTGAAAGGGCAGGATATCTTTGCCCGCGAGATGCAGCCCACCGAGCTGCGCCGCCGGGTGGGCATGGTGTTCCAGAAGGCCAACCCCTTCCCCATGAGCATCTACGATAACATCACCTACGGCCCCAGGCTGCACGGTGTGCACAACAAGGCAGAGCTGGACGAGCTGGTGGAAAGCTCCCTGAAGGGTGCCGCCCTCTGGAACGAGGTCAAGGACCGCCTGAAAAAGAGCGCTCTGGGCCTTTCCGGCGGCCAGCAGCAGCGCCTGTGCATTGCCCGCGCCCTGGCTGTCAAGCCCGAAGTCCTGCTGATGGATGAGCCCACCAGCGCCCTGGACCCCGGCTCCACCATGAAGGTGGAGGAGCTGATGAGCGAGCTGAAAAAGAACTACACTGTGGTCATCGTGACCCATAACATGCAGCAGGCAGCCCGTATCAGCGACCGCACCGCCTTCTTCCTGCTGGGCGAGCTGGTGGAAGCCGGCCCCACGGCGCAGATCTTCAGCACCCCGCAGGATAAGCGCACCGAGGATTACATTTCGGGCCGGTTCGGCTAAGGAGAAAAACGCAATGAGCAACCGTACACAATACGAAAACGACCTTGCCGCCCTGAAAACGGCCCTGACCGAGATGGGTCAGAGCGCTGCCGATGCCGTGGAAGCTGCAATGGAGGCCCTCTGCACCGCCGATGCCGAGGCTGCCGCCGCCGTGGCGCAGGGCGATGGCCGCATCAACAACATGGAGCGGGACATTGAGCACCGCTGCATGACCCTGCTGCTCCGCCAGCAGCCGGTGGCAGGCGACCTGCGCCGCATCTCCACCACCATGAAGGTGGTCACGGATGTGGAGCGCATCGGCGACCATGCCTCCGATATCGCGGAGATCATCCCCCATCTGGTCACTGTCCGCAAGGAGGGTGACCCTGCTGTGAGCCAGGCCATCAAGATGGGCCAGAAGGCGCACAAGATGATCCTGGATGCCCTGAATGCCCTGACCTCTGAGGACGAGCAGGCCGCCCTCAGGGTCATTGCCGCCGACGATGAGGTGGACTACGATTTCAACGCCATCAAACATACGCTGGCGCAGGAGATCGCCGCCGACCCCGGCAAGGTGGATGCCGCCCTGGATCTGCTCATGGTCATCAAGTACCTGGAGCGCATCGGCGACCACGCCGTGAACCTGGCCGAGTGGGTGGAGTTCGTCCGCAGCGGGCGTTATCATAACGAAAATATGTTCTGATCTTTTGTTTCTGTAAAAATTTGAGCCATCTGCAATTATTTCTGTGACCCGCCCGTATTATAGGCAGAAAGGCTTCCCCAGAAAGCCTGATGAACTGGCTGCGGCGGGTGTCCGGCATCCCCCTGTCCCCGCCCGCCGCTGCCGCAACGGAGGGTTTTACGCTATGGTACAGACCAAGAATTTCCCGCTGGAAACGCGCGGCGAGGCGGTCAGCCGCGAAGCGCTGGTCCAGGCGGCATTACAGGAGATCACCCAGAATTACCGCGAAGCAAGCCTTTCCAATGTGGCCCGCAGCTACGGCGTTTCGCTGGCGTATGTCAGCGAGTGCGTCCGGGCCCAGACCGGAAAGACCTATAAGGAGCTGCTGCAGAAGCACCGGATGGAGACCGCCGCCCGCCTGCTGCGCCGCAGCGACCTGAACATCCAGCAGATCATCACCCAGGTGGGCTACGAGAACACCAGCTACTTCTACCGCCTGTTCCATGAGCGGTATGGCCAGAGCCCCCGGGAGTACCGCCGGGCACGCAGCCAGCGCACATAAGTGCATCAGTGAACGACCCTCTCCGCCTTTGCAGCAGGCTTTGACGGAGAGGGCCGTTTTGTGTTATATTAAGGCAGAACGATCAGGGCGGGCAGCGGCCTGCCGGAAGAGAGGTTGGATGAAGATGTTTCGTGGAGCAAGACGTGCAGATCTGGATGCGATCCTGAAAATTTATGCCCGCGCCCGGCAGGCGATGGCGGATTCCGGCAACCCCACCCAGTGGGGAGATCATTTCCCGCCGCAGGAGCTGCTGGAAGAGGACATTGATTCCAACCGGCTGTTCCTCTACCTTGTCAACGGCGAGCTGGAGGGCGTGTTTGCCTTTATCCTTGGCCCGGACCCCACCTATGCCCGGATCGAGGATGGCAAGTGGCTGAACGATACCCTGCCCTACGGCACCATCCACCGGCTGGCTTCGGCGGGCAGGCACCCCGGCGTTGCCGCCGCTGTGATCACCTGGTGTCTGGAGCACTGCGAGAGCCTGCGGGCCGACACCCACGCCGACAACAAGATCATGCAGCACCTGCTGGAAGAAAACGGCTTTACCAAGTGCGGCATCATCCATGTGGAGGATGGCACGCCCCGCATTGCCTACCAGAAAATGTCCCTTACCCTGCCTTTGCGCCGGGATTGAACCGCAAAAATGCGCCGCCCCACCGGAAACGATGGAGCGGCGCTGTTTTTATGTGGTTCTGTCAGGCGTGGAAGGGAGCGGGTGCGCCTGTGCTCAGGAAGCGGCAGCTGCCGGAGCTTCCGGGGCGGGCTGCTCTGCCGCAGTTTCTTCCGGCGTGGGCTGGAAATACTTCTCGTACAGCTCCATGCCGATGCGGTAGCCCTGCCACACGATGACCGCCGTGCCTGCACCGGCCACGCCGATGATGGCGGCAGTGCCCAGAATGCTGGGCTCGCTCTCGATGGTGGCATCCCGGTACTGGGCTTCCACGGTCACGGTGCTGCCCTTGGCCACGCTGCCCGCCGGGATGGTAAAGCTCTCCTGGTTGTAGGCGACCGCCGGGTTGCCCAGCAGGCTGGCTTCATCCATGGCCCACAGGTCGAACACCATGCCCTCGGGCACGGCGCTCTGGTTCAGCGTCACCTTGACCTCGGCATCCACCGGCACGCTGGCGCTGGTCATGGCTTCGCCGCCGTTGTAGGTGAACGTGCCGCCTTTCACCGTCAGGGTGTAGGTGGGGGCTTCGGGTTCGGGCTCGGGTTTGGGTTCGGGCTTCGGGTCGGGAACAACGATTTTGGTCGAGTTCAACTCCACATCGCTGTCGGGCATCGTAAAGCATACCACTTTTTTGTTGGTTTCACCGTTCAGGTAGTAGCTGCTGAATGCATCGCCGATTTTTTGACCGTTGATATTCGTAATATCTACATTGGATTCTACGGTGAGGACGGTGCCTGCATAAGAATACAGATCCCATGCGGAACTCTGCACCAAATCAAGGCCGGTTTTATCGGGGACGAGAGGATGCGTGTCGTTTACCTTCAAGATGGCTCCACCATTCACGGTAACAGAGCGATAATCGCCACTGAGCGCAGTATCGCTTACTACGGTGCTCCCTGAGAGTTTGTTGAGCAAACTATCCTTTCCGTTGAATGCACCGCCGGTTATCACGCCGTCGTTGTAAAGCAGACCAGCCGCAAATGTGCCGCCCTCGATTACATGGGGTTCGCTTGAAGTGCTGCCAGGTTGACCATTGACTATCGGCTTGTTGAAAGTACCATCTTCGATGGTGCCGCCTTCATTGACGATACTGCATATCACGGCGTTTAGAGGTTCACCGTTTTTATTGACAGGATCGGTAGAGCGGAAGTCATAAGTGCCATTTTCCAGATAAAGTGTACCAACACTATCCATCGCTTTCTGGCAATGCCAGCCATCACCGAAATAGGTGGGAATATTACTCTCGAGGGTACTATAATAAGCGCCGTCGATAATCGGTGTACCATTGCTGGCCATCTTAAGAGTGGGGTAAGTCCCCTGATTCAGCACAACATTTTCATTATCGTTTTCCACGGTGAAAATGTAGCCGACCGGATAACGGGACGAATCTTCTATTAACCCGCCATAATTGAGCTTCTGATTGATGGAAGTGACGGGTTTGGCTTTGCCATCCTTTACCAGGTTTACGCGGACTGTGGGAAAACCAGTGAAATAGAACTTGGTTTGAACTGCCGGATAGTCAATGCCATCTAGTTCAGCAGAAATGCCATCTAGTTCAGCAGAAATAAAATAGTCTTCCACTTCGGTTATGGTGTGAGACTCAATACCTTTAGGTTCATTCTCAAATAGGCAGTCAAGCATTGTACCGCCATGGTTTGTGACTGCTATGCTGGAAAGAGAGTTGAAGAAATACGAATTCTTGACGGTATTGTGATTCTCGAAAATGTTGTTAATAACAGCCTTTTCTACAGTGCCATAATTTGTTACTTTGGAGAACATGCCGCCAATTGTAGTGACCCCGTTTTTAATGATGACAGGACATTTGACTTCTGGTTGTTCCCAAAAAGAATAATCTCCGCTTTCCAGCGTCAGCGTGCCATTCTCAAACTTCCAGCCGTTGCCGCTGTAATCCTGGGTGCCGCCCTTGGTGCCAACGGGGTAGCCGTCTATATCGATCACCAGCCGGGTCAGTATGCTCAGGGTAACGGTGTCCGCTTTGGCGGGTGGTGCGGTAAAAGTGACATGAAATTCACCGGCATCATTGAAGTTTTCTATATTCCCAGCCCATTCGGTCAGAAGCATTTGCTGAGTATTGTCGATTGTAACATCAATAGAAAATGGTGGAACAGAATAGGGATTATGATACCGGACGGTGATACTAGTAGGATGAGAATAATTGGGGATAATATAACAGGAACTACTACTTAAATAACTGATGCTTGCATTAGTATTAGCATCTGGAGATTCCACATTCAAAGTATAGCCGTCAGCAACCTTGCCACCATCTGGCTTTTTTGAAAAAATGCCGCCCTCTATGATGCCGTTGTTGGTAACGGTAGAAAGAAACGTGCCATTTTCAATCTTGCCATCAGATTCATTGGATACGGCAGAGTTAAATGCACCATCGATGATAGTGCCATGATTTATAACGGGCATTAAGTAACCGCCACTCGTTATAGTGCCATAATTGGTAATACTGGAACCAGGATTCTTGTTGTCCCAAAAACTACCATTTACAATCGTTGCGTATTTCTCTATGATGGCAGAACATAAAATACTGTTTTGATCCTGACGGATGCTTCCGCCATCTATCAAATCATAGGTAGTAGGATTTTCGGGGGCTAAGGTCAAAACTTTATCTGTTCCATCATAGCTCCAGCCATCACCAGAACAATCTTCATCATGGTTTTTACCGGAACCGACAGGATAGCCATCTACAATTTTTAATTGGCCGCCTCCCTCCGCCCACGCTGTGATTGCCGACACAGGCAGGAGCGTTACCGCCATGCACAGCGCCACCAGAAGGCTGATAAGTCGTTTCTTCATAGGGGGTCCCTCACTTTCTTTGGGCCGGAAGTGGAGCTCCGGCAAAAATGGATGCTCTCACTTCCTTAAATACACGCCGCGCGAAATCCTTTCACCCTTTTTCAAAAAAATTTAAAAAAAAAAAACGAACTGCAAAACAGTCCGTTTTCGGGTCATCTTTCGTAATGTGTCCAAAGGCTTAAAATCTTGATGGTTTGCTCTTCTTCAAAAACATCATACACAAGGCGGTGCTGTACGTTGATGCGCCTGCTGTACGAGCCGTTCAAATCGCCCACCAGCTTTTCATAGGGCGGCGGGTTCTGGAACGGATTTTCTTTTATAACGGAGATCAGCGCCTTCGCCTTTTCGTCAAGATGGGCGGATTTCAGCTTTGGAATGTCCTTGAGCGCGGTTTTCGCATAAACAATCTTGTACATTTACCACTCCACAGCCGATTCGTCAACACAATCTTCCAGCGGTTCGGCCTTGGCCGCCAGGAGCTTTTCCCGCATTCCCGGCATGGAGACGAGATAAAGCGTTTCCATAATGCCGCTGTAATCTTCTTCCGAAAGCAAAACAGCGTTGCCGTCTTTGGTGCAGATGTTCAGCGGTTCATTGTACTTTACGGTCTGCTCTACATACTGGAAAGCATTCTTGCGAAAGTTCGTGATATTAGTGGTCGTCATCGTGCATCACCTCTTATGTACATAATAGCGTACATGCTGCGCGGTGTCAAGACCTTTTTTGCCGAACTTGGGGCTTGTGGAGCGGGGGCAATCGTTCTATAATACAAGCTGTGAAATGAATCACAAAAGGGGTGGAACGTATGGACAAAAAACTGAACGAGGCCGTGGCGGCGCTGCGGCCCCAGATGGTGGCGGCGCTCCAGCGGCTGGTGCGCAGGCGCAGTGTGGAGGCCGACCCGCTGCCGGGCAAGCCCTTTGGCGAGGAGGTGGATGCCTGCTTTGCCGAGGCGCTGACCCTCTGCCATGAGCTGGGCTTTGAGACCACCGACATGGATCGGTACATCGGCTGGTGCGAGATCGGCACCGGGGACGAGATGGTGGCGGTACTGGGGCATCTGGACGTGGTGCCCGAGGGCGAGGGCTGGCATCACCCGCCCTACGCCGCCGAGATCGAGGGCGGCAGGCTGTATGGCCGGGGTTCCATTGATGACAAAGGCCCGGTGGTGGCCAGCCTGTTCGCGCTGAAGGCTATCCGGGATCTGGGCATTCCGCTCAACCGCCGTGTCCGGCTGCTGTTCGGCCTGAACGAGGAGACCAACGACCGGGACGTGCTGTACTACAAGGCCAACGGCGGGGAGATCCCGGTGCTGGGCTTCACCCCGGACGGCGAGTATCCGCTTATCAACGGCGAAAAGGGCATCCTGAACGAGAGCTATGCTGTTCAGCTGCACCAGACCGGTGCCTGGCAGCTGAGCAGGGTGCAGGGCGGCGTGGCCGGCAATGTGGTGCCGGACTACGCCTGCGCTGTGCTGACCGCCCCGGCGGGGGCCTCCCTGCCGGATGCGGAGCACATCACCGTGACGGCCGTCCCCGGCGGCTATCAGGTGGAAGCGGTGGGCGTTTCGGCCCACGGCAGCCACCCGGAGCAGGGCGAAAACGCCATTGGGCGGCTGGTGTGCTACCTCGACCGGCTGCCGCTGGAGGGGGATGCCAAGCAGGCCGTGCACTTTCTGGCCGAGAAGCTGGGCACCGACCCATACGGCGAGGGCCTGCTGGGCCACCGGCTGGAGGACGCGCTCTCCGGCCCCATGAGCTGCAACTGGGGGCTGATCGAGGGCGACGCGCAGCATCTGTGGGTCAAGCTGAACTACCGCTATCCTGTGACCATGGAACGGGCAGACTGCCAGCCTGCTGTGCAGGCCGCCTTTGAGGCCGCAGGCTGGGCGCTGGATGGGCAGGTGCACAAGGAAAAGCTCTACTACCCTGCCGAGACCCCGCTGGTCAGCGCCCTGCTGGAGGTTTACCGGGATGCCACCGGCGACAATGCCCCGCCCAAGTGCATCGGCGGCGGCACCTACGCCAAGATGCTGCCCAATGTGGTGGCCTTTGGCCCCCTGTTCGCGGGTGACCCGGTCACAGAGCATCAGCCCGATGAATGCATCGATCTGGAACGTCTGGTGCAGAACGCCCAGATCATTGCAAACGCCATTGTCAAGCTGGCAAACCTGCCGCTGGAATAAGAAGGAGGACGGGACTATGAAGATCACACAGGTGCGGCTGGGCCGCATTTCCACCCCGCTGCGGGTGCCGTTCAAAACAGCACTGCGCACTGTGAACAGCGTTGAGGATGTTATCGTGGAGCTCCACACCGATACCGGTGCGGTGGGCTACGGCGAAGCACCCCCGACTGGTGTTATCACCGGCGACACCACCGGGGCCATCCTCGGTGCCATTCAGGATCATATCGCCCCTGCCCTGCTGGGCCGCGACCTCGATGAATTTGAGGATCTGACTGCCGCTGTGCAGAAGGCGCTTGTCCACAACACCAGCGCCAAGGCCGCTGTGGACATGGCCCTGTGGGATCTGCTGGGCCAGAAGTACAGCGCCCCTGTTTATCGGATGCTGGGCGGTGCCCGCAAAAACATCGTGACCGATATCACCATCAGCGTCAACCCGCCCGAGGAGATGGCCCGGGATGCCCGCACCGCCGTCCAGCGCGGCTACGACTGCCTGAAGGTCAAGGTTGGTATCGACCCTGAGCTGGATGTGGCCCGCCTTGCCGCGGTGCGGCAGGCCGTGGGCCGGGACATCAAGCTCCGCATCGATGCCAATCAGGCCTGGAACGCCAAGCAGGCGGTCCGCATCCTGAACCAGATGCAGGAGAAGGGGCTGGACATTGAGTTCGTGGAGCAGCCCGTGCCCGCCGCAGACCTTGAGGGGATGCAGTATGTCACCCGCCATGCCGATGTGCCCGTGCTGGCCGACGAGAGCGTGTTCAGCCCGGCAGATGCCCTGAGGATCATGCAGACCGGCGCGGCCGACCTGGTGAACATCAAGCTGATGAAGTGCGGCGGCATCACCAATGCCCTGCGCATTGCCGCCGCCGCTGAGGTGTACGGCGTGGAGTGCATGATCGGCTGTATGCTGGAAGCAAAGATCTCGGTCAACGCCGCCGTGGAGCTGGCCTGCGCCAAGAAGATCATCACCAAGATCGACCTTGACGGCCCGGTGCTCTGCAGCGAGGATCACATCCTAGGCGGTGCCGTGTTCGACGAAAAGAACATCACCGTCTCCGACGCGCCCGGCATGGGCATTCAGGGTTTTGTGCCCGGCAAGGTGTCCTATCTCGACTAAAACAGGAACAGACCGCATCCTGAAACACACGGGGTGCGGTCTCTTTTTGTGAATCTGTATTTCATATACGGACAGTGAAAAAAGCTCGTGTCTGTATATGTTGAAATGAAAAACAAAAAAAGCGGGTAAAATCTTTGACTTTTCGGCCTGCGAGGCGTATAATCGTACTTGTTCCGTGTAGAGGAATGGGAAAACTGTGCGCAATAGGCGCACAATCTGGATAGGGGAGTAGAAAAGTTATGAAAACGTTGAAAGCGGTTGCGGCAAGGTACAATGCCACCAGCCTGATCCTGCGCATCGTCATCGGCCTTGCGGTCGGTGCGGTGCTGGCACTGGCGGTGCCCGGTGCGGGCTGGGTGGAAGAGTTCGGCAGCCTGTTCGTGGGTGCCCTGAAGGGCATTGCCCCGGTGCTGGTGTTCGTTATCGTGGCCAGTGCGCTGGCGCAGGGCACGTCCAGGCTGGACCGGCGCTTTGGCACGGTCATCTGGCTGTACATGCTCACCACCTTCCTGGCCGCCGCCATTGCGGCGGCGACCAGCTTCCTGTTCCCTCAGACCGTCGTTCTGGCTGAGGCGGCAGAATCCGAGGTGGTGCCCCAGGGTCTGGGCGAGGTGATGAACACCCTGCTCACCAACTTTGTGGCAAACCCTGTCAGTGCCCTGCTGAACGGCAATTACATCGGCATCCTGTTCTGGGCCTGCCTGTTCGGTCTGGCCATGAAGAAGTATGGCGCGGACAGCACCAAGCTGTTCCTGGCAAACACAGCGGATGCAGTTTCCCAGATCGTCCGCTGGATCATCAATCTGGCACCCTTCGGCATCATGGGCCTTGTGTACACCAACGTGTCCAGCAACGGCCTGTCCATCTTTACCCAGTACGGCAGGCTGCTGCTCCTGCTGGTGGGCACCATGCTCTTTATGGCACTGGTCGTCTCGCCCTTTATCATCTTTGTGTATCTGCACTGCAACCCGTATCCGCTGGTGCTCCGCTGCCTGCGTGAATCCGGCCTGACCGCCTTCTTCACCCGCAGCTCTGCCGCCAACATTCCGGTCAATATGGATCTGTGCGATAAGCTGGGGCTGGATAAGGATATGTATTCCGTCTCCATCCCCCTGGGCGCTACCATCAATATGGATGGTGCCGCCATCACCATTACCATTATGACGCTGGCTGCGGCCAATACGCTGGGCATTCAGGTGTCCCTGCCCGCCGCCATCCTTCTTTCCGTGATGAGCGCTCTGGGTGCCTGCGGCGCTTCCGGCGTGGCTGGCGGCTCTCTGCTGCTGATCCCCATGGCCTGCTCCCTGTTTGGCATCTCCAATGATATCGCCATGCAGGTGGTCGGTGTCGGCTTTATCATCGGCGTGGTGCAGGATTCCGTGGAAACTGCCCTGAACTCCGCCGGTGACGTGGAATTTGCCGCCACTGCGGAATATCACCAGTGGCGCAAGGAGGGCAAGCCCCTGCCGGCGTTCCTGTGCAAGTGATGCGAAACCGACAAAACTGAAACGGCTTTTCAAAGGCTGCTGTGCTGCTGGCACGGCGGCCTTTTTGTTTGGAACTTTTTTCTGGGCATTTTGCACAGGAAAGCCCTCGTCCTGTTTGAAATTGACGGATTCTGACGGATTTTGCATGATAAGAACTCTTTTTGTAGAAGAAATTCTGGGCAAAACGGAGAGAAAATCCGAAAAAATTTTCCAAACAAGGTTTCAATCGTCCATGTATACAAGAACTTTATTTTTCATAAAAAACGTTTTGTGCTAGTTGCGCAAAGAACGAAAGAACGTTAAAAATGTATCACTAAATTCATAGTTTGTTCATAGAATTTATAAAACGATTTCATAATTGAGTGGCATAATATGGCCATCCTCAGAGAGGGGAACAAAAGAACGAAGGGTTCTGAACGGTTCCGCTTTGAGGATGCAGGGAGATAGAGGCCCTGCCAAAAAACACAATGACATTTACCGATATACGGAGGATATTTATTATGATGAACAAGAACACTGCTATTCTGGACAACACTATGATGGACGCTTACCTGACTGTCACCGAGGGCGTGTCCGATAACTGCGGCATTGGCCTGGCTTTTGCAAGCCTGCTCGAGAGCGCAAAGAAGAACTTTGTCAACCAGAGCAACCGCCGCGCTGTCAATGCAAGCTTTGCCGGCTGATCTTCTCCAATTTGCCGGTTGAAGATTCTCCTTCTTTTTTTGTTACAGCTGCTGCCACACTGTAATATGAACTGAAAAGCCCGGAACCACCTGCCGCCATAGCAGGTACGGTTCCGGGCTTTTTTGCTGTGTGGGTTCGGTCAGCGCAGGGGTTTTAAGCCGTCAGCTTTGCTTTCTGCAGTGCAGCCACGATCAGCGGAATGAGGATGAGCTGTGCCACGATGCCGGGCACGGCAGTGAGCACCGCACCGGACAGGAACGCGCTGAACGGGAAACTGGAGCCGGCCAGACCGGCCAGCACAAAGCGCACCGCACCCCAGACAAGGCGGCCCGCCACCATTGAGGTGACAAGGGTGGCGTAGATCATGGGCAGGGTGTGCTGCACCTTGCGGTACATGAAACCGGCCACAGCGCCGTATGTGGCCAGCTCAAAGGCCATGGCGATGGCAATGGGGTACATCGGGGGCATCCCGAACAGTACCGAGCGGAGCAGCGGGGCGGCAAAGCCCAGCGCCAGGCCCCAGGGGCCGCCCAGCACGAAGCCAGCCAGCAGCACCGGGAAGTGCATGGGGCAGAGCATGTTGCCGATCTGAGGCACATGGCCGGTGATCATGGGCAGCACAAAGGCCAGTGCCAGAAACAGTGCGGCCAGCACCAGATCACGGGTCGTGGAACGGGTCTTGGTATTCATCAATGATTCCTCCTGAAAATGCACAGACAAAAAGGGCCTGCCGCCAGCACGCGCGCCAGCGGCAGACCCCTTCATGGTGTCTGTTTCAAAATAATGTTTGCGGGGAGAAACACGGGCTTCGGCCCGCAAAGCCCCGGCTTCAGCCGGGAAGTGTGCAAAAAGTATAGCAGATGCAAAGCCGCCTTGTCAAGCTCAGCGGATGAGGATGGTTACGGGGCGGTGTTTGCGGATTTTTGAAATTTGTAGATGTAATAAAAGGAATCTTCACCGGGGCCTTCTGCAAATGTACTGTTACAGACATTGGTGTGAGAATAACCATTGTCGGAGGCTGCATTCAATTCGGCATCAGAAAGCAAGCCGGTCAAAAGCTGCAAAAATGTTTTGCGGGGGCAAAATGGCCCTGCATTTTCAACAAAAACGGGAACATTTACAAGCGATTTTGCCAAGGGATGTACATTTTGACGAAAGAACCTTGACGTTTTTGCATAGAATAGATAATATAGACTTGAGAAATAGCGCATCGGGGCGTACGGTCCGGGTGCGTACCATATCCGATGCAAACGCTGAGGTTCATACGGGAGGACCAAAGATGACAAATGCAGAAAAGCTTACCCTGGCAAAACACGCCTGCCACATCCGCATGGGCGTGATCGAGGGCACTCACAGCGCCAAGTGCGGCCATCCGGGCGGCAGCCTGGATATCGCCGAGGTGCTGGCGTACCTCTATTTCGTAGAGATGAAGGTGGATCCGAAGGATCCCAAGAACCCTGACCGCGACCGTCTGGTGCTCTCCAAGGGCCATGCGGCCCCGGCGCTGTACGCCGCGCTGGCTGAGCGTGGGTTCTTCCCGGTGGAGGACCTCAAGACCCTGCGCAAGATCGGCAGCTACCTGCAGGGC
>OJQO01000155.1_pt1 | contig 37630 bp, 31 predicted proteins | sample 1598931 | NCBI WGS metagenome assembly OJQO01 (sample SAMN03922515, study PRJEB24848) | human gut metagenome | isolation source: stool sample | host: Homo sapiens | place: Germany | collected 2010-02 | reverse complement strand
ATTAAAATCGACCGCGTGGACGCGGGCAGCGAGGCGGAAGCCCTCGGCCTCGCCGGCGGCGACGAGCTGCTGAGCGTGGACGGCAACGAGCTGAACGACACGCTGGACTATGATTTTTATACCGACAGCAAGAGCTTCCACCTCAAAGCGAGAGTGGCGGACGGCATCCGGGAGTGGGATGTCCGGCGGGAAGAGCGCGGCCCCTTCGGCTGCGACTTCTCCACCTATCTGGGCGACCAGAAGCACTCCTGCTCCAACCACTGCATGTTCTGCTTCATCGACCAGCTGCCTCCGGGAATGCGTGAGAGCCTTTACTTCAAGGACGACGACGAGCGCCTGTCCTTTTTGTTCGGCAACTATATCACCATGACCAACATGCAGGACCACGAGATCGACCGCATCATCAAGATGCATATCTCGCCCATCAACATCTCGGTCCACACCACCAATCCCCAGCTCCGGGTGCGGATGCTGGCGAATAAACGGGGCGGCGAGGTGCTGAAGTACCTGCCCCGTCTGGTGGAGGGCGGCATCGCCGTCAACTGCCAGCTGGTGCTCTGCCGGGGCATCAACGACGGCGACGAGCTCCGCCGCACCCTCACCGACCTGCTGGAGCTGACCCCGATGGTGCAGAGCGTGGCGGCAGTCCCCTGCGGCGTGACGGATTACCGCCAGAACCTCTTCAAGCAGACGCCCTACGACGCCGAGACCAGCGCCGCCGTCATCGACATCATGGAAGAGTTCGGCGACGAGTGCAAGCGCCGCCACGGCAAGCGCATCATCTACCCCAGCGATGAGTGGTACCTCAAGGCCGGCCGCCCCATCCCGGAGCCGGAGTTCTATGAGGACTACGACCAGCTGGAAAACGGCGTGGGCATGATGAGCCTCTTCCGGGAGGAATTTCTGGCCGAGCTGGAAAAGCCCCACCGCATCTATGGCACCAAAAAGATGGATGTCGTCACCGGCACCATGGCCGCGCCCCTCATCACCGAGATGATGGACGAGCTGCGCCGCCAGTACCCCATGATAGAAGTAAAAGTGCATCCCATCAAAAACAACTTCTTCGGCGGCAACGTCGGCGTGGCGGGCCTCGTCACGGCGACCGACATCATCGCTCAGTGCGAGGGCCGGCTGTCCAGCGGCACCCTGGGCGTGCCTGCCGTGATGCTGCGGGAGGAGAAGGACACCTTCCTCGATGATATGACCATCGAGCAGCTGGGCCAGCGGCTCGGCGTAAAGGTGGAAGTCCTGCCCACCGGCGGCGGCGACGAGGCCAAGGCCCTGCTGCGCAGCGGCCTGCATATCGCCCGCCGGAGAAGACCGTAATTTTACCCCTTTTGTGAAAGGAGGAACCCCCTATGAGCAAACCGATCGTTGCTGTGGTGGGCCGCCCCAACGTGGGCAAGTCCACCCTGTTCAATAAGCTCTGCGGCCAGCGTCTGGCCATCGTGGAGGATACCCCGGGCATCACCCGCGACCGCATCTTCGCCAACTGCGAGTGGAGCGGCCACGAGTTCCTGCTGGTGGATACCGGCGGCATCGAGCCCAAGGCCACCGAGGGCATTCTGGCCCACATGCGCGAGCAGGCCCAGATCGCCATCGACACCGCCGACTGCATCATCATGGTGGTGGACGTGCGCAACGGCCTGACCGCCGCCGACGAGGACGTGGCCCATATGCTGCGCCGCAGCCACAAGCCCATCATCCTCGCTGTCAACAAATGCGACAACGTGGGCGAGACCCCCATGGAGCTCTACGAGTTCTATAACCTCGGCTTCGACGAAGTCATGCCCATCTCGTCCGTCCACGGCCACGGCACCGGCGACCTGCTGGACGCTGTCTGCGCCCACCTCGATTTCAGTGAGACCGTCGTGGAGGAAGACCGCATCCCCGTCGCCATCATCGGCCGCCCCAATGTGGGCAAGTCCAGCCTGACCAACCGCATCCTCGGTGAGAACCGCATGATCGTGGCCAACGAGGCCGGAACCACCCGCGACGCCATCGACACCCCCGTGGACAACGCTTACGGCAAGTTCATCTTCACCGATACCGCCGGTCTGCGCAAGCGCAGCAACATCACCGACGGCCTCGAGCGCTACATGGTCGTCCGCGCACTGGCCGCTGTCGAGCGCAGCCGCGTGGCCCTCATCCTCGTGGACGCCACCGTCGGCTTCACCGAGCAGGACAGCAAGGTGGCCGGCTACGCCCACGACCAGGGCAAGGCCTGCATCATCGTCGTCAACAAGTGGGACGCCGTGGAGGGCAAGGAGACCAACACCATGGAACTGCAGCGCCGGGGCTATGCCGAGTGCTTCAGCTTCATGGGCTATGCTCCCATCATCTTCATCTCGGCCCAGACCGGCTACAACGTCAACAAGCTGATGCAGCTCATCCGCGACGTGGACAGCCAGAACGGCGCCCGTGTACCCACCGGTGTGCTGAATGAGATGCTGGCCCGTGCCACCGCCCGGATGCAGCCGCCCAGCGACAAGGGCCGCCGCCTGAAGATCTTCTACCTGACCCAGGCTTCCACCCGGCCTCCGACATTCGTGGCCTTCGTCAACGCAAAGCACCTGTTCCACTTCAGCTATCAGCGGTATATCATCAACCAGATCCGCGAGAACTTCGGTCTGGAGCACACCCCCATCCGTCTTGTCGTGCGTGAGCGCGGCTCCGGCGAGGTGGGCGCGAAGGACGTATAAGGAAGGGAGACTGGTTCTATGACCGCATTTCTCATTGTGCTGGCGGTCGCTGCCGAAGCCTATCTGCTGGGCAGCATGGACACCGGCATCCTCGTCAGCAAATACCTGTACCATGACGACGTCCGCACCCACGGCTCTGGCGCTGCCGGTATGACCAACATGCTGCGCACCTTCGGCAAGAAGGCCGCTGCCCTCACGGCGGTGGGCGATGTGCTCAAGGGCGTCGTGGCCGTCTGCCTTGGCCGGTGGCTGTTCGGCCATCTGCCCGCCGACGCTGCCGTCTCGCCCTATCTGGGCGTCTACCTCGCCGCCATCCTCGCCGTGGTGGGCCACTCCAAGCCCATCTACTTCGGCTTCAAGGGCGGCAAGGGCGTGCTGGTGGCTGCCGGTGCCATTCTGGCAGTCCAGCCGGTGCTGCTGCCGGTGCTGGCACTCATCTTCCTCGTCTGCCTGGTCCCCACCGGCATGGTGTCGCTGGGCAGCATCACCATGGCCGCAGCCTACCCGGTGCTGACGCTGGTGTACAGCCTCATGCGCGGCCTGCCGACCCGGGACGTGGTGGTCTGCACCGTCGGCGCTGCCATCATGGGCGGCATGGTCATCTGGATGCACCGTTCCAATATCCAGCGCATCCGGGACGGCAAGGAGTACCGTTTCGGCCAGAAGCACAAGAGCAACTAAGCATAAAAAGATGCCCCGCAGGCAGCTCTCGACGAGCGTCCTGCGGGGCATTTTACGTTGTCAGGCTCATTTCGGGTCTGCTTCCAGCAGCGTGTCGGTGTTGTCCTCGTACTTGGGGTCTTCGATGGCGACTTCAAGCTCCGTGTCGGTGTCGTCATGATGCAGGTGCTTGCGCAGCCGGGAGGCGAATTCCTCTGACGGGATGCCGCTCTGGCTGGGGGAAAGGTCGGGTGCGGGGTGGCCGTCGGGCAGATGAGCGCCGAAGGCCGGCACGAAGAAGAACCTCCGCACGATGAAGATGAGGGCGATGGCACTCACGCTCAGCAGGTTCTCCATGGCGGACTCGTGACCCACCACCATGTGGCGGGCGATGGCGTAGAGCAGCACTTCGAGGCTGGAACCGGGGCTGTGCTTGGCCAGCATCTTGATGAACTCGATGCCGATGACGATGTCCAGCGCCCGCTGTAAGAAGGTGCTCACCTCGACGTCGTTGCCGTCGAACAGCAGGCCGGGCATCCACTGCAGCAGCGGCACCATCGACAGCAGCAGGCCGATGAGGACGAGGCCGGACAACAGGATCTCGAGCAGGGTGGCTGCGCTGATGATCCTGTTGCGCAATTCGGCGCGGCTGTGGCTTTCAACACGGGAATTGGACATGGGCAGGGACCTCTCTTTCAAATTTGACCGGAAATCTTTTACAACAGTTCGATTCTATTGTAACAAAAGTGAAAAACGAAGTCAATTTCTCCGGCTGGGAAAGTTAGTCAGCATGAAAAACTGGAATCGAAGACAGACAAAAGGGGCCGTCCGCACCCGGAATAGAGTGCAGACGGCCCCTCTTTGTGCTGAAAAGGCGGCTTAGGCCTCAGCGATGGCTTCGATCTCGCAGAGCACGCCCTTGGGCAGGTCTTTCACGGCCACGCAGCTGCGGGCGGGCTTAGAGGTGAAATACTTTGCGTACACCTCGTTGAAAGCGGCAAAGTCGGCGATGTCGGCCAGGAAGCAGGTGGTCTTGACCACCTTGTCAAAGCCCACGCCGGCAGCTTCGAGGATAGCGCCCACATTGCGGCAGCTCTGGTCAGCCTGTGCGGCGATGCCCTCGGCGACTGCGCCGGTGGCGGGGTCTACCGGGATCTGGCCGGAGGTGAAGACGAGACCGCCCACGGTGTAGCCCTGAGAGTAGGGGCCGATGGCGCCGGGAGCTTTTTCGGTGCGGATGATGTTCATATCGATTACCTCACATATCATAAATAGGGGAGTCTCCCGCCAAAAGGGGAGCCGATGAAAAAAGTCTACCACCAACTGTCCCTGACGTCAACGGGCAGCAGGGAACGGTCCCGGAATTTCCGGAAAAAGGGAATGTAAAATTATTTGGAAAAATCTGCGCAAATCATCTTGACAAGAAATAAACTTTTATGATAAAAATAGAGCATGAAAGTAACATTTTTGCAGAAAAACGCAGGCGCAGCGCAGGCAGGAAAGCCAGCTTTGCGCAGGCGCGTTTCTTTTTTGCAGAAAAAGCGAATTTCTGAACCCTCGGAAGGGGCAGAAAGGATAAGATATGTCGATTTTGGTAGATGATTCAAATAAAACAGCCTGCCGTGCAGCGGAGGCTGGACTGCAGCAGAAAAACTGTGCTGCGCTGGTGCGCCCGGCGGGTACGGGCAAAGGCTGCATCGTGTGGGAGCTGCTGGACGCCCACCCCGAGATGCGCGTGCTCTGGGTGGTGTCCTGCGCTGCCCGTCTGGAGCTGCGCCGCGCCCTGACAAAGCGGCTGGGCCGGACGCTGGGCGACCGGGTGCGGCTGATGAGCTGCGAGCAGCTGGCCGTGCAGAATGCGCTGGGCTGGGTGGCGCTGGCTGAGTTCCGGCCCGGCCTGCTGGTGCTGGACGGCTGGAGGGAGATGAGCGCAAAGGACTGGACCGACTGTGTCCAGCCCCTGTTCCGCCTCTGCCCGGGGGCAAAGCTGCTGGCTCTGGGGGAGCCGGACGCCCCGGGCGACAGCTGCCGCGCTGCCGAGGAGATGCTGGCCGACGCCATCGTGGAGCCGCTGGCGCTGGGCGGGGCGATGGCCGAGGGCCTGCTGCCCATGCCGGCCTCCTATACGGCCCTGCTCTGGCCGCTGGAAGATGCGATGGCCCGCCTCCGTGCTGAGGTGAAGAACCTCCATCTGCCGGGCTGCCCTGACCCCAACGCCGAGAAATATCAGGCTCTGAGCCTCGCCGTAGAGAAGCTTCCGCCGGTGGAACAGCTGCTGGCGCAGTGGCTCCCGGATGCTGCCGGGCGCTGCCTCGTCCTCTGCGAGGATGATGCAGCGGCGGCGCAGACCGCAGAGCAGGCCGAGAAGCTGTTTGGTGCAGGAACACATATTTATAAGGATGCAGAAGGCTTTGCAGCCGATGAAGCGGCCACCCTCCGGCTGCTGGTCTGTGCCAACGGCCCGGCGGTGCAGGCTCCTCTGGCCGGGATCTCGGGCGTGGTGCTGGTGCGCCGCAGCGCTGGACCGGCCGCATACCGGCAGATGCTGGCCCGCGCCCTTGCAGCCTGCGGCAGTGTGCCGGTGGCAGAGCTGAGCGCGGCCTTTGAGGCGCTGACCTGTGTGCAGCAGCTGCGGAAGGAGTGCAGCGCGGCGGGGGCAGAAGCCTTCCCGCTGGAAGAGCCTCTCTCTGCCTGCCGCCGGGCTTACCGGCAGCTCCGCCGCGCGCTGGACTCCGACTGGGAGCGCTATTATGCCGCCGCAAAGCAGATGACGGCAGAGGGAAAGACGCTGGACGTGCCTCGCTCCTACCGCTTTGGGGGCGTGGCCGTGGGCCGCTGGCTGGAAAACCAGCGCCTTGTCCGGGCCGGAAAGAAAAAGGGACGCCTCACCGCCGAGCAGGCCGCCCGGCTGGACAAGATCGGCATGAACTGGAAAAAGCGGCTCGAGCTGGCATGGGAGAACGGCTGTGCTTCGGCCCGGCGGTACCGCGGCAGCCACAGCGACCTGCTGGTGCCGGTCCATTATAAGGATAAGGACGGCTTTGCACTGGGCGAGTGGATCGTCTACAACCGCCAGCGCTATCTGAGCGGGAACCTGCCGCCGGACCGCGTCGAACGCCTCGAGGCACTGGGCATGGTGTGGGACACCGGCAGCATCCTCTGGGAGAAGAGCTATGCCGCCGCTGTCCAGTATTATCTGGAAAATCACACGCTGGAAATTCCCGTCAAGTATGTCACGCCGGACGGCATGGCGCTGGGCGTCTGGCTGGGCAGTCAGCGTGCCGCTTATAAAGAAGGTGTGCTGACCGACGCCCAGATCGAAAAGCTGGAAGCGCTGGAAGTGGACTGGACGAACCGGAACGACCGCAAGTGGCAGACCGCCTACGAGGCCGCCGTGAAGTACCACGCCGCCCACGGGAACCTCGACGTCCCCACCGAGTACACCGACGAAGACGGCATCCTGCTGGGCAAGTGGGTGTCCCGCCAGCGGTACGCATGGCAGAACCCCGAGCGCAGCAGCGCCCGGGTGACGCCGGAGCGGAAAGCCCTGCTGGACGAGCTGGGCATGAACTGGGAAAAGACCGACTCGTGGCAGCACCGCTACGAGCTGGCCGTGGAATACAAAAAGGAGCACGGCAGTCTGGCCGTTCCGGCCCAGTACCGGACGGAGGACGGCATCTGGCTGGGCAGCTGGCTGTCCCGTCAGAAGCAGATGCTGCGGGAGGGCAAAAAGCTCTCCGCCGAGCGCCGCGCGGCCCTGAAAGAGCTGTTCAAGGGCGAAAAAGGCCGACGCCTCAGCGCTCCGGTGCCGCCCGCGTGCAGCGTGCGGGAGCAGAACTGGCTGGACAACTACCAGAGCGCCAGGCTCTACGCCGAGAAGAAGGGCAGTCTCCTCGTGCCTGCCGGATACGTGGACGAGAACGGCTTCCGTCTGGGCGTCTGGATCTCGAACCTCCGGGCTGCCCGCAAGGCCCGGCCCGGCTCGTTCCAGGTGACGCCGGAGCATATCGCTCTGCTGGATGCCATCGGGATGCAGTGGGACGCCCGGGAGGCCAAGTGGGCCGGGGCGTTCCGCCGTGCCGAAGAGTACTGCGCCGCCCACGGCAATCTGCTGGTGCCGGTGAACTATAAGACCGAAGACGGCTTCTGCCTCGGCGACTGGGTCCGCCGGATGCGCGAAAACTACGCCTGTGCCGAGAAAAAGCTGACGGCGGAGCGCATCGCAAAGCTCGAAGCGCTGGGCATGGTCTGGACCGTGCCGCAGGAGGGTTGAGATATTGCATTTTAAGGCGGAGTGTGATATACTTCACCTCGTCTGAATAGAAAACAGCAGGTGCCTGCCGCCGGGGCTTCGTCCCCGGCCGGGAGGGTAAAAGGGAAGCGGGTGCGAGTCCCGCGCGATCTCGTCACTGTGATAAGGGAGTCCGCTGCCTTGGCGCTCAGCGCCGGTCACTGGAGGCTTTGCCTCTGGGAAGGCGGCAGCGGGCGGTGAGCTTTCAGTCAGGAAACCTGCCCGCTGTTGGTACAGGAGCGTCCGGCTCCGGATCACGAGGAATTGGTCGTACCAAAAAGCCCGAACGTTCAAAGGGTCTTTTTGCTGTGCCTTCCGCGCGGTGAAAAGGCTCTTTTTTCGTTTGAGCTGGCCCCCGTTTCGTACCCTTTCTATCGGAAACGTACATTCCACACAACAGAAAGGACTCAAACAATGCGTAAGGCAACCAACAAGAACTGGCAGCGCGTCACCGCCGCTGCCGCCGCACTGGCCCTGTGTGCCGGTGTGCTCACCGGCTGCGGTGCATCTTCTTCCACTGCTGCCAGCAGCGCCGCAGCAAGCTCTGCTGCCGCCAGCGAGGTGAGCAGCGAGGAGGCTGATGAAATGGCAGCAAAGAATGTGGCAGACCTCATCGACGCCATCTATGTGCAGGAGCGCAACGAGAACACCGACGCCCAGTGCGAGGCCGCAAAGGCCGCATGGGACGCCCTGACCGACGCCCAGAAGGAGCTGGTCGAGGGCGAAGAGGCTGACCCCGATTACTTTGGCCGCGACACCGGCGACGCCTCTAAGGACGACGCCCGCAACCAGGACAACATCGGCGACAACGAGATCCTGGTCGTCAGCTTCGGCACCTCTTTCAACAACAGCCGCGCAGCGGACATCAAGGGCATCGAGGACGCCATCCAGGCCGCATATCCCGACTGGTCTGTCCGCCGCGCCTTCACCGCACAGATCATCATCAACCACGTCCAGGCCCGTGACGGCGAGAAGATCGACAACATGGAGCAGGCTCTGGAGCGCGCTGTTGCCAACGGCGTGAAGAATCTGGTCGTCCAGCCCACCCATCTGATGCATGGCGCGGAGTACGACGAGATGATGGAGATGGTGGACAGCTACCGCGATAAGTTCGAGTCCGTCGCCATCGCCGAGCCTCTGCTGGGCGAGGTGGGCAGCGATGCCACCGTCATCAACGCCGACAAGGAGGCTGTCGCCAAGGCCATCACCGCCGAGGCCGTCAAGACCGCCGGTTTCGACAGTCTGGACGCCGCTGCTGAGGACGGCACCGCTTTTGTCTTCATGGGCCACGGCACCTCTCACACCGCAAAGGTGAGCTACACCCAGATGCAGTCTCAGATGAACGCTCTGGGCTACAAGAACGTCTTCATCGGCACCGTCGAGGGTGAGCCGGAGGAGACTGCCTGCGAGAACGTCATCAAGGCTGTCAAGGCCGCCGGCTACACCAAGGTCGTCCTGCGTCCCCTGATGGTCGTTGCAGGCGACCACGCCAACAACGATATGGCGGGCGACGACGAGGATTCCTGGAAGAGCCAGTTCGAGGCCTCCGGCGAATTCGATTCTGTCGATTGCCAGATCGCAGGTCTGGGCGAGGTCGCTGACATCCAGCAGCTCTACGTCGCACACACCAAGGCCGCTGTCGATTCCCTGAACGGCTGATCCTGATTCTATCATTGCCCGGAAAGGAGTGCCTTTTCGGGCAATTTCTTTTTCCGTCTGCTTTGAATTCGGGCCATTGCGTGTTATAATCTTTTCTGTAAAATAGATACTTCGAGGTATATCATCATGAAACTGAACCATAAATTCGCTCTTCTGCTGGCCGGCGCTGTGCTGGCTGGTTCTCTCACCGGCTGCGGCGCATCCGGTGCCCCGGCCAGCTCTGCCGCTTTCTCCGAGGCTGCGGCCTCCTCTGCCGTGAGCGAGGCTGCTTCTGCCTCCGCTGAGTCGGCTCTGCCCGACGGCGTCTACACCGCCGACTTTGACACCGACAGCTCCATGTTCCATGCCAACGAGGCCAATGACGGCAAGGGAACGCTGACCGTGAAGGATGGTCAGATGACCTTCCACGTCAGTCTCGCCTCCAAGAAGATCGTCAACCTCTACGTCGGCATGGCCGCTGACGCCGAGGCCCACGAGGGGGACTGGCTCCAGCCCACCACCGACACCGTCACCTACTCCGACGGCACTTCGGATGAGGTCTACGGCTTCGACGTCCCGGTGGAGGCTCTGGACGAGGACTTCCAGTTGGCCATCCTCGGCACCAAGGGCAAGTGGTACGACCATACCGTCCGTGTCGCCAACGCCCAGCCTGCTGCGGCGGAAGCACCTGCCGACGGCACCTACACCTGTGACGTGACCCTCGAGGGCGGCTCCGGCCGCGCCACCGTGGACAGCCCCGCGGCTCTGACCGTGGCCGATGGCAGGATGACCGCCACCATCGTCTGGTCCAGCCCCAACTACGACTATATGCTGGTGGACGGCGAAAAGTATCTGCCCACCAACACCGAGGGCAACTCTACCTTCGAGATCCCCGTCGCGGCTCTCGACACCCCGCTGGATGTGGTGGGCGATACCGTCGCCATGAGCACCCCGCATGAGATCGAGTATACGCTGACCTTTACGCTGAAGTAACTCCTCCAGTCTCACTTCGCTCGACAGCCCCCTCTGGGAGGGGGCCTTTGGCAAGGAGAAAAGCTTCCCCGGCTATGCCAAGGCCGCCCTCTTTGAGGGAGGTGGATGCGCCGTAGGCGCAGACGGAAGGAGTTCATACGATGAAACGCCGCAATTTTCTGAAAGCCCTGCCTGCCGCCGCCCTCACCCTTGCGGGCTGCGGGCAGAACAAGACCGCCCCGGCCAATACAGCATCCCTCGTATTCGACCACAGCTATCCGCTGGACTATGCCACCCAGTTTTCCGCCGACTGCTATGAGGGCGGCTATGTGATGATCGACATCCCGGACGCCGGGCGGTTCCTCGTCGTCCCCGAGGGGGCCGCCGAGGTGGACGACCTGCCTGAGGATGTCGTGGTGCTGCGCCAGCCGCTGGATCATATTTATCTCGTCTCCACCTCGGTGATGGACCTCTTCGTCCATCTGGACGCTCTGGACAGCATCGCCCTCTCCGGCACGAAGGCCGAGGGCTGGTATGTGGAAGAGGCCAGACAGGCCATGCAGGAGGGCCGCATCGCCTACGCGGGCAAGTACAGCGCCCCGGACTATGAGCGCATCCTTGCCGCCGGCTGCACCCTCGCCATCGAGAACACCATGGTGCTCCACGACCCCGAGGTCAAGGAGCAGCTGGAAAAGTTCGGCGTGCCGGTCCTCGTGGAGCGCTCGAGCTACGAGAGCGGCCCACTGGCCCGGATGGAGTGGCTCAAGCTCTACGGCATCCTGCTGAATAAGACTGAGATGGCGGAAGAGGTCTTCCGCCAGAAGGTGGAGCAGGTGGCCCCTATCCTCGAGCAGGAGAACACGGGCAAGACCGCGGCCTTCTTCTCCATCACCACGAATAACCTCATCACCGTCCGCCGCACCAGCGACTATGTGGCCCAGATGGTGGGGATGGCCGGCGGCGTCTACATCTTCGACGACCTCGAGGGGGAGACGTCGGCCCAGTCCACCATCAAACTGCCGCTGGAGACGTTTTACGCCCGGGCCAAAGACGCCGATGTCCTCATCTACAACAGCACCATCGAGGGCGTGATGGAGACCCGTGACCAGCTCATCGAAAAATGTCCGATGCTGGCAGATTTCAAGGCCGTCCAGTCCGGCGACTGCTGGTGTACGGCCCAGAGCCTCTTTCAGCAGAGCATGGAGCTGGCCGACCTCATCTCGGATATGAACCTCGTCTTCACCGAGGGCTCGCCCGACCCGGCGTCCCTCCGTTTCTTACAGCGCATCGTATAAAAGGAGCTTTGTCATGACCACCACCCGCCGCCTCAGCCTCGCGTACCTCGCCCTTACGGCGGGGGTCGCGGTGCTGTTTGCACTCAACCTGTTCTGGGGCAGTGTGTCCCTGACGCCCGGCGCGGTGGCGGCGGCTCTGCTGGGCCGGGGCGAAGATGCGCTGGCCGTGGGCATCGTGCTCCAGCTCCGTCTGCCCCGGGCGGTCATGGTCGTGCTGCTGGGCGCGGCCCTCTCGGCGGCAGGCTACCTCCTGCAGACCTTCTTCGCAAACCCCATCGCCGGCCCCTTCGTCATGGGCGTGTCCAGCGGCGCAAAGCTGGCGGTGGCCCTGACGATGGTGGTGTTTTTACAGCGGGGGCTGCTCACCGGCTCGGCCACCCTCATCATCGCTGCCTTTGCAGGCTCGATGGCGGCGATGGCCTTTGTGCTGGTGGTGGCCCGGCGGGTGCCGCAGATGAGCATCCTCGTCATCTGCGGCATCATGATCGGTTATATCTGTTCGGCTGTCACCGACATCGTGGTGACTTTCGCTCAGGACTCCAACATCGTCAATCTCCACAACTGGTCGATGGGCAGCTTTTCCGGCATGACCTGGGCCAACGTGGGTGCAGCGGCCTGCGTGGTGCTGCCCGCGCTGGCGGCGGCGTTCCTGCTCTCGAAGCCCATGGCAGCCTACCAGATGGGCGAGAGCTACGCCAGGAGCGTCGGCGTGCCGGTGCGGGCTTTCTCGACGGCCCTCGTGCTGCTGTCCAGCCTGCTTTCCGCCTGCGTGACGGCCTTTGCAGGCCCCATCTCCTTTGTGGGCATCGCGGTGCCGCATCTGGTCAAGAACCTGCTGGGCAGCGCAAAGCCCCTTTATGTCCTGCCGGGCTGCTGTCTGGGCGGGGCAGCGTTCTGTCTGCTCTGCGACCTCATCGCCCGCAGCCTGTTCGCGCCCACTGAGCTGTCCATCAGCTCGGTGACGGCGGTTTTCGGTGCGCCGGTGGTCATCTGGCTGCTGGTGCGCCGCCAGACACAGGAGGGCCGGGAATGAGCGATCCGAAATTCTACTGCCGCGCCGAGGACCTTGCCATCGGCTACGGCAAAACACCCCTGATGGAGCACATCGGACTCGGCGTCGGGAAGGGGAGCATCCTCACCCTCATCGGCCCCAACGGCGCGGGCAAATCCACCCTGCTCAAGACGCTGGCAGCGCAGCTGGCCCCCCAGGGGGGCGCTGTGCTGCTGGACGGCAAAAATCTCGCGGACTGCTCCGGCCCGGAGCGCGCCCGCAAAATGGCCCTGATGGTGCCCCACACCCGCCGCACCGAGCTGACCACCTGCTTCGAGATGGCGTCCGCCGGGCGCTACCCCTACACGGGGCGGCTGGGTGTCCTCTCGGCAGAAGATAAGCGCCAGGTCCATGCCGCGCTGGCCCTCGTGGGGGCCGAGGCGCTGGCGGGCCGGGACTTCAACCGCATCAGCGACGGACAGCGCCAGCGCGTCCTGCTAGCCCGGGCCATCTGCCAGCAGCCGGAGCTGATATTATTGGACGAGCCTACGTCTTTCCTCGACATCAAGGGCAAGGCCGAATTGCTGGCCATCCTGAAAAGCCTCGCCCGTGACAAGAAGATGGCCGTCATCCTCAGCCTCCACGAGCTGGAGCTGGCGCAGAAAGTTTCCGACAAGGTCGTCTGCGTCTCGGCGGCGGGCGTCTCGGACGTCATGACGCCGGAAAAGGCCTTTGCCCGGGAAAACATCTGCAAAATTTATGCTCTGACCGATGAGCAGTACGCATTCCTCTACGGCGAAGAAAAAGCGCCGGAGGAAAAGCGCCCGCTCTTTGAGCACTACGTCCGCAGCGGCCAGAAACTCCTGCGCTGCGGCTATACCACCGGCACCTGTGCGGCGCTGGGCGCGGCGGGCGCAGCACGGCTGCTGCTCACCGGCCGCACCTCCGAGACGGTGGCCCTCCGCACCCCGAAGGGCATCGTGGTGGAGGTAGAGCCTATCTTCTGCCGCCTGTCCGGCGAGGGGGCCGAGTGCGCTATCCGGAAGGACGGCGGCGACGATGTGGACGTGACCACCGGTCTGCCGGTCATCGCCAGTGTCGCCCTCCGGCCCGAGCTGTCCGGCGAGGTGCGCATCCACGGCGGTGAGGGCGTGGGCCGGGTGACAAAGCCCGGTCTCGACCAGCCCGTGGGCGAAGCTGCCATCAACCACGTCCCCCGGGCCATGATAAAGGAAGCGCTGGAAAAAGAGGCCGAATCTGCCGGGTACGCGGGCGGCTTTGACGTCACCATCTCCATCGAAGGCGGGGCTGAGACGGCGAAGCGCACCTTCAACCCCCACATGGGCGTGGAAGGGGGACTCAGCGTCCTCGGCACCAGCGGCATCGTGGAGCCCATGAGCCAGCAGGCCATCCTCGACACCATCCAGCTGGAAATGGGGCAGGCGGCGCTTCGGGCGGTCAGCCCCCGGCGGCTCATCCTCGCCCCGGGCAACTACGGCCTCGACTATCTCCACGAGAAGATGCCCGCCCTAAAGAATATCCCCGTGGTCAAGACCTCGAACTTCATCGGGGATACGATGGATATGGCGGCGGCATCCCACTTCGAAGAGGTGGTGCTGGTGGGCCACATCGGCAAGCTGGTCAAGCTGGCGGGCGGCGTCATGAACACCCACTCCCGCACAGCCGACTGCCGCACCGAGCTGCTCTGCGCCCACGCCGCCCTCTGCGGCGCGTCCCGGGACGTCTGCGCGGCCCTGATGAACGCGGCCACCACCGACGCCTGCATGGAGATCTTAGACGGAGCAGAGATGAGAGAGCCGGTGCTGTCCAGTCTGCTGGACGCCATCCAGCTCCACCTCGACCGCCGCGCCGCCGGGGCGTTCCGGGTGGGCGCGGTACTCTTCTCGAACCAATATGGCCCGCTGGGCCAGACCAAGACTGCAAAGGAGCTGCTGGACGAATGGAAAAACGGATAGGCACTTTTTACGGCGTCAGCGTCGGCCCGGGCGACCCGGAGCTCATGACCCTGCAGGCGGTCCGCCGCCTCGAAAACTGCCCGGTCATCGCCGCGCCCCAGACCCCGAAGGGCGGGATGCTGGCGCTGGACATCGCAAAAGGTGCGGTGGATCTGAGCGGCAAGACCATCCTGCCGCTGCGCTTTGCCATGAGCCTTGACCCGGCGGTGCAGAAAGCCGCCCACATCGAGGCGGCCCGGGCCGTGAAAGAATATCTCGACGCCGGGCAGGATGTCGCCATGCTCAACCTCGGCGACGTGTCCGTCTACGCGACCTTCGGCTACCTGCAGGAGATCCTGGAGGCCGAGGGCTGCAAGACCGTGATGCTCCCCGGCGTGACGAGCTTCTGTGCCGCTGCGGCCCGGCTGGGCCAGTCCCTGACGGGCGGCATGGAGCAGCCGCTGACCATCGCCCCGGGACGCTGCGCCGCTGAGGTGCTGGCCGCACCGGGCGCGAAAGTGCTGATGAAATCGGGCCGTCAGCTGCCCGAGACGCTGGCCGCGCTGGCCGACGCCGGGCTTTTGAGCCGGAGCGCGATGGTCTGTAACTGCGGCCTGCCGAACGAGGAGGTCTGGCCCGACCTGACCGATTATGACCCGGCCCGGTCGGCGGGCTATTTCGCAACGATTTTGGTGAAGGAGGGGTAAGATATGGTCCATTTTGTAGGAGCCGGGCCGGGCGCGCCCGACCTCATCACCCGGCGGGGCGCGGCCCTGCTGGCCGATGCCGACTGCATCATCTACGCGGGCAGTCTCGTCAACCCGGCCCTGCTGGGGCTGGCGAAGCCCGGCTGTGCCATCTATAACAGCGCCGAGATGACGCTGGAACAGGTGCTGGACACCATCCGTGCCGCCGAAAAGGCCGGAGGTACCACGGTCCGCCTCCACACCGGCGACCCCTGCCTCTACGGGGCCATCCGGGAGCAGATGGACGCGCTGGACGCCGACGGCATCTCTTATGACGACACGCCGGGCGTGTCCAGCTTCTGCGGCGCGGCGGCGGCGCTCTGTGCCGAGTACACCCTGCCCAACGTGAGCCAGACCGTCATCATCACCCGGATGGAGGGCCGCACTCCTGTCCCTGAGGCCGAACAGCTGGAAAAACTGGCTGCTCACGGGGCTACCATGGTCATCTTCCTCTCCATCGGGCTGGTGGACAAAGTCCAGCAGGCCCTTCTCGAGAGCGGCGGCTACCGCCCCGGCACCCCTGCCGCTGTGGTCTATAAGGCCACCTGGCCCGAGCAGAAGGTGGTGCGCTGCACTGTCTCCACACTGGCCGAGGAGACTCGCAAAAACGGCATCACCAAGACCGCCCTCATCGTCGTAGGCGACTTTCTGGGCGAAAATTACGAGCGCAGCAAGCTTTACGACCCCGCCTTTACCACCGAGTTCCGGCAGGGAACGGAGGCCGGGCAGTGAGCCGGGCATATCTGGCCTTTACCGCAAAGGGCGAGGCGCTGGCCCATCGGCTGGCGGAAGCTCTGCCCGGCGGCGTGAGCCGCTGCGGCGGAGACGTGACCCTGAAAGGCTGGACGGCGGAGCATTTTGCACAGGACGAGGCCCTGATTTTTGTGGGAGCTGTGGGCATCGCGGTGCGGGCCATCGCGCCCCACTGCAAAAGCAAGGCCGCCGACCCGGCGGTGGTGGTCGTGGACGAGGGCGGGAACTTCGCCGTGCCGCTCCTGTCGGGCCATCTGGGCGGTGCCAACGCGCTGGCCCGGGCGCTGGCGGGCATCTGCGGCGCGGTGCCGGTCATCACGACGGCCACCGACGTCAACGGCCTCTTCGCTGTGGACCTCTGGGCCAAGGCCCAGAACTGCGCTGTCCTTGAGCCGGAGCGCATCAAGCGGGTCAGCGGCGCCCTGCTGGCCGGGCAGACGGTCCGGTACTGGTCGCCGTGGCCGGTGGCGGGGGAGACCCCCGCCGGCGTGGAAAAGACTGACCCACCCGAAGCCGCCGACTTCGCCCTGACCCTCACGCCGCAGGGCGAGGCGCTCCACCTCGTCCCCCGCATCGGGGTGCTGGGGGTGGGGTGCCGCCGCGGCACGACGGCCCGCCAGCTGGAAGAAGCCTTTGCGGCGTTCTGTGCCGCGTCCGGCCTCAGCCCGGCGGCGGTCTGCGCCGCCGCCAGCATCGACCTGAAAAAAGATGAGCCGGGGCTTGCAGCGTTCTGCAAAGCCCACGGCTGGCCCATCACGTTCTATCCGGCCGACGAGCTGCGGGCCGTGCCGGGACAGTTCACCCCGTCGGCCTTTGTGGCAAGTGTCACCGGCGTGGACAACGTCTGTGAGCGCTCGGCGGTAAAAGCCTCGGGCGGGACGCTCCTTCTGCCCAAAACGGCAGGCGGCGGCGTGACGCTGGCGCTGGCCGTCCGCCCCTTTGCACCCGATTGGAGGACAGAGCAATGAGTGAGAGTAAAAAGACCGTGTTCGTCGTGGGGCTTGGCCCCGGCGGCGGACAGTTTCTGACCGTGCAGGCGCAGAGCGCCTTGCAGCAGGCCGAGGTGTTGTGCGGCTATACGGTCTACATCGACCTTGTGCGCCCCCTCTACCCGGAAAAGGAGTGCTACACCACCGGCATGACCCGGGAGATCGACCGCTGCCGCTGGGCGCTGGATACCGCCCGGGCGGGCCGGGACGTGGCGCTGGTCTGCTCCGGCGACGCCGGGGTCTACGGCATGGCCAGCCCGCTGCTGGAGCTGGCCGAAGAGTACCCGGACGTCAACGTGGAGGTCGTCCCCGGCCTGACCGCCGCCCTCAGCGGCGGGGCGGTGCTGGGTGCGCCGCTGGCCCACGATTTCTGCGTCATCTCGCTGTCGGACCGTCTCACGCCGTGGGAGGTCATCGAAAAGCGTCTGGCCTGCGCCGCTCAGGGCGATTTCGCACTGGCGCTGTACAATCCTTCGTCCAAGGGCCGCCCGGACTATCTGCGCCGGGCTGTGGACATCCTGCTGGCGAACGGCAAAGCCCCGGACACCCTCTGCGGTTCTGTGCGGAACATTGGCCGGGAAGGGCAGGAAAAGCACATCCTGCCCCTCAGTCAGCTCCGGGACACCGAGGTGGATATGTTCACCACCGTCTTTGTGGGCAACGCCGCCACCCGCGCGCTGAACGGGCGGATGGTCACGCCGAGGGGGTACCGCCGATGAACGTCGTCGTTTTCAGCGGCACCACCGAGGGGCGGGAGCTTTCCCGCCAGCTGGCGGCGCTGGGCATCGAAGTCACCGTCAGCGTGGCCACCCCGCTGGGGCAGGAAGAGCAGGGGAGCACCCCCGGCGTCACCGTCCGGTGCGGGCGGCTCCTGCCCGATGAGATGGCTGCGCTCTTGGGGGATGCCGCCCTCTGCATCGACGCCACCCACCCCTACGCAGTGGAGGCGACCAAAAACATCAAAGCAGCGGCAGAGAAGGCCGGGGTGGAATACCTCCGCCTGCTGCGCCCGGCCAGTCCGCTGCCGGAAAACTGTCTCGTCTTTGAGAGCGCAAAGCAGGCGGCAGAAGCATTGGCCGCAAAAGAGGGCAACCTTCTATTGGCCACCGGGGCCAAGGAGCTGGCGCAGTTTGCGGCCATCCCGCCCGAGCGGCTCTACCCCCGCGTCCTGCCCACGCTGGAAAGCATCACGGCCTGCGAGGCGGCGAACATCCCCCACCGCAACATCATCGCCATGCAGGGACCCTTCAGCTTTGCCCTCAATCAGGCCATGATGGAGCAGTTCCATATCCGCTGGCTCGTCACAAAGGACGGCGGCGCAGCCGGAGGCTTCGACGAAAAAGCCGCTGCCGCCTCTGCTGCCGGGGCGCAGCTGGTGGTCATCCGCCGCCCGCCCGAGCAGGGCGAGACGGCTTCCGAGGTGCTGAAACGCTGCAAGGAGATGATAAGATGAACGTGACACTCATCGGCATGGGCTCCGGCCAGCCGGAGAACCTGACCCTTCAGGGCCTGGCCGCACTGCGGCAGGCCGACCTCATCCTGGGCGCACGGCGTCTGCTGGCAGTTCTGCCTGCCGGCTGCACCGAGAACCGCGCCGCCGCCTACCGCCCCGACGAGGTGGCAGAGCTGCTGCAGACCTCCGGCGCAGAGAACGCCGTGCTGGTCTACAGCGGCGACACCGGCTTTTACTCCGGCGCGTCCTCCATGATGGAAAAGCTGGAGGCCCTCGGCGTCCGCGCCCGGGTGCTGCCCGGCCTTTCCAGCATCCAGCTGCTGGCGGCGGCGCTGGGCCGTCCGTGGCAGGGGTGGAACCTTGTTTCGGCCCATGGCCGCACCTGTGACCCGGTGGCCGAGTGTATGCAGGGCAGACCCACCTTCTTCCTCACCGGCGGCAGCGAAGACCCCGCCACCCTCTGCGCCCAGCTGGCGGCAGAGGGCTTCGGGGACGTGCAGGGCGTCGTGGGCCAGTGCCTCGGCACGCCGGAAGAAAAGCTCTTCCGCGGCAGCGTCAAAGAGCTGGCCGCAGGCCGCTTCAACAGCCTGAGCGTCCTTCTCGTGGAGGCGGCGGAGGTGCTGCCCCGCCGCGCTCCGGGCCTGCCGGACGAAGCCTTCGAGCGGGGCGACGTTCCCATGACCAAGCAGGAAGTCCGGGCCGCTGTGCTGGCGAAGCTGGCCGTCCACCCGGAAGACATTCTGTGGGACGTGGGGGCCGGGACGGGCAGCGTCAGCGTGGAGCTGGCATTGGCCGCGCCCCGGGGCCGGGTGTACGCGGTGGAGTGCAGGCCGGAGGGCTGTGCGCTCATCAAAGCCAACCGCGAAAAATTCAGGACCCGGAACCTCGTCCTCGTGGAGGGGCTTGCCCCCGCCGCCCTTTCGGACCTGCCCGCGCCGGACGCTGTCTTCATCGGCGGCAGCAAGGGCAGCCTTGCCGCCATCGTGGACGCCGCGCTGGATAAGAACCCCGACGCCCGCATCTGCGTGTCGGCCATCGCCCTTGAGACGCTTTCGGCGGCGGTGGCCGCGCTGACGGCCAAAGGCCGGACCGTGCAGGTGAGCCAGATCGCCGTCAGCCGGGCCAAGGCCGTGGGCGGGCTGCACCTGATGATGGCCCAGAACCCCATCTACCTCATCACAGGAGAATGACATGATACAGTTTCTGCTGGCGGCGCCCCGCTCGGGCAGCGGCAAGACCACCATGACCTGCGCCCTGCTCATGGCGCTGAAGCGGCGGGGCTGTGCGCCCTGCGCCTTCAAGAGCGGGCCGGACTACATCGACCCCATGTTCCACCGGGCCGTGCTGGGGGTGGAGAGCCGCAGCCTCGACCTCTTTTTCTCTGCGCCCGAGACGGTGCGCGCCCTCTACGCGAAGGGTGCCGCCGGACACGGTGCGGCGGTGTGCGAGGGGGCCATGGGCTTTTACGACGGCCTCGGGGGCGTCAGCGACAGGGCCAGCGCGTGGCATCTGGCCGACACGCTGGGCCTGCCGGTGCTGCTGGTGGTGGAGCCAAAGGGGCAGAGTCTGACGCTGGCCGCAGAGTTGAAGGGACTCGTAAACTTCCGCACTCCCAGTCACATCGCAGGCATCCTGCTGAACAACTGCACGACCCGGATGCACGCTCTGCTGGCCCCGATGCTGGAAGAAGAGACGGGTCTGCCGGTGCTGGGCTTTCTGCCGAAACTCCCGGAGGCCGTCATCGGTTCCCGCCATCTGGGCCTCTACACGGCGGCGGAAGTGGAAAATTTACAGCAGAAGCTGGCCCTTCTGGCCGACGCGGCAGAGGAGCACATCGACTGGCCCCGCCTGCTGGCCCTCTGCGAAAAGGAGCCGCCCGCCCTGCCGGTGCAGCCGGAGACGCCTCCGGCCCGCGTCCGCATCGCCGTAGCGCAGGACGAGGCGTTCTGCTTTATCTACGCCGAGACGCTGGAGGCCTTCCGGGACGCCGGGGCAGAGGTGGTCTTTTTCAGCCCCCTCCGCGACACGGCTCTGCCGGAAAACATCGGCGGGCTGTATCTGCCCGGCGGCTACCCGGAACTTCACGCAAGAGAATTGAGTGAAAATACCTCGCTTCTGCGCGAGATAAAGCAAAAGATCGAGTCCGGTCTGCCCACGGCGGCAGAGTGCGGGGGTTTCCTCTATCTGGGGCAGAGCCTCACGGACGCCGAGGGGCAGAGCTGGCCGATGGCGGGCGTTCTGCCGGGCGAAGCAAAAGATGCCGGACGTCTCGTCCGCTTCGGCTACGCCGCGCTGAGCGCAGACTCGGACAGTATGCTCTTCCGGGCCGGAGAAAGCTTTCCCGTCCACGAATTCCACCACTGGGATTCCACCGCCAACGGCACGGCCCTCGCGGCAAAAAAGCCGGTGGGCGGCGCAGAGTGGCGGTGCGGATTTATAGACGAGCATTTCTATGCGGGCTTCCCGCATTTGTACTGGGCGGGTACGCCCCTGCCGCAGCGCTTTGCCGCCGCGGCTGAAAATTACAGGAGAGACCATGACTGAGACAGAACTCGCCGCCTTCTGTGCGGCCATCACGCCGCCGGACGAAGCCGCCCGGGCGGCGGCGCACGCCCACTGGGCCAGCCTTGCAAAGCCGCTGGGCGGGCTGGGCGGATTGGAAACGACCATCGAGGACGCCGCCGCCCTCACCGGCAGCGCAAAGCTGGATATTTCCCGCCGGGCGGTGCTGGTGCTCTGCGCCGATAACGGTGTGGTGGCCCAGGGCGTCAGCCAGACCGACAGCAGCGTGACCCGCGCCGTGGCTGAGAACCTCGCCGCCCGCCGCACCAGCGTCTGCCGGATGGCACAGACCGCCCGGTGCGAGGTGGTGCCGGTGGATATGGGCATCGCGGGCGACCCGGTCCCGGGCGTCCTCGACTGCCGCATCGCCCCCGGCACAGCGGACTTCACCCTCGGCCCGGCTATGAGCAGGGCTGAGGCTGTGGAGGCCATCGGCAGGGGCATCCGGCTGGTGCAGGAGCAGAAGAAAGCGGGCGTCGGCCTGCTGGCCACCGGTGAGATGGGCATTGGCAACACCACGACGTCCAGCGCCGTGGCCGCTGTGCTGCTGGGCCAGCCCGTCGAAGTGATGACGGGCCGGGGCGCGGGCCTTTCGGACGAGGGACTTGCCCGGAAGATCGACGCCATCCATCGCGGCATCGCAAAAAATCAGCCCGACTCTGCCGATGCACTGGACGTGCTGGCAAAGCTGGGCGGTTTCGATATTGCCGGGCTCTGCGGCGTCTTCCTCGGCGGTGCGCTGGAAGGTGTGCCGGTGCTGGCCGACGGTTTTATCAGCTGTGCGGCGGCGCTCTGCGCTGTCCGGCTCTGCCCGGCGGCGGCTAAGGCTGTTTTTGCAAGCCATTGCTCCACCGAGCCGGCCGCAAAACTGGTGCTGGATGCTCTGAACAAAAAAGCCCTCATCACGGCGGGCCTGCATCTGGGCGAAGGCACCGGCGCGGTGGCCGCCATTCCGCTGTGGGACATGGCGCTGGCCGTCTACGATGGCTGTTATTCCTTTGAAGAGGGCGGCATCGAAGCCTACACGCCGCAGGGGGGTGCGGGATGCTGACGCTGGTGCTCGGCGGCGCGGCCAGCGGCAAAAGCGCCTACGCCGAGAGCCTTGTGCTCAAGACCGGTCTGCCCCGCTATTACCTCGCCACCATGCAGGTCTGGGATGCCGAGTGCGCCGCCCGGGTGGAAAAGCACCGGAAAATGCGGGCGCAAAAGCAGTTCGAAACGCTGGAATGCCCGCTCCACCTCGACCGTCTGGCTCTGCCCGGCCGGGGAACCGTCCTGCTGGAAGACCTCGGCAACCTCGTCGCCAACGAGCTTTACAGCCCCGGTGGGGCAGGAAAGCACACCGCCGAGGCCGTTTTGGCCGGGCTGGAACGCCTCGCCGCCGGGTGCGATCACCTTATCGTCGTATCGAACGAGGTGTTCAGCGGCGGTGCCGACTACGCGGGCGACACTGACCAGTATCTGCTGGCGCTGGCGCAGGTGAACAACGCTTTCGCCGCCCGGGCGGACAACGTCTGCCGGGTGGTCTGCGGCCTGCCGGTGTACTACAAAGGGGGAGAAAAGCTGTGACTGTTTTGCAGACCATCGCGGTGGCCTTTGCGATGTTTTCGGCCCTGCCGGTGCCGCAGTTCGAGTGGAACGAAAAAAATATGCGGTACGCCATGTGCGCCTTCCCCCTCATCGGGCTGGTGTGCGGCGGGCTGTGGTGCCTCTGCGGCGTCCTGCCCCTGCCGGAGCTGGCCCGGGCGGCGGCGTTCTGCCTCGTGCCGGTGGCCGTCACCGGCGGCATCCATCTCGACGGCTACGCCGACACCTCGGACGCCCTCTCGAGCTACGGCGACCGGGAAAAAAAGCTTGAGATCCTGAAAGACTCCCACTGTGGGGCCTTCGCCGTCATCCGGCTGTGCTGCTACTTTGCGGCTTACTTCGGCCTCTGCGGCAGTGTGCGGTTCACGCCCCGGGTCGGCCTGTGCTGGACGCTGGCGCTGGTGCTGGAGCGGGCGCTGTCGGGCTTTGCCGTGGCGGCGTTCCCGCTGGCGAAAGACACCGGCCTCGCCCATACTTTTGCCACAGCGGCCGACAAGCAGACCGTCCGCCGCTTCCTCTGCGGCCTGTCGGCTCTGCTCATCCTGGCGCTGACGGCGCTGGGTGGCGGCGGGCTGGCGGCAGCAGCGCTTCTGGCGCTGTGGCGCTATGATTCCGTGGCAAAAAAGCAGTTCGGCGGCATCACCGGCGACCTGGCCGGGTGGTTTTTGCAGCGGGCCGAGCTGTGGATGCTGGCGGCACTGGCCGTCAGTCAGTGGGGAGGAATGCTGTAAATGATGTTCATTACAGGACCGCTCTACAGCGGCAAGCGCACCTTTGCGCGGAACTTCCGGGGCAGCGTCATCGCCGATGTGCAGGACGCCGCCGCCGAGACTCAGACCCCGGAACAGCTCGAAACGCTGGCCCGGGAGCTGGCGGAATATGATATTGTCATCGCCACCGAGGTCGGCGGCGGTGTTGTCCCGATGGATGCTGAGGAACGCGCCGGGCGGGAGGCCGCCGGACGGCTGGCCTGCCTGCTGGCAGAGCGAGCCGACTGCGTGGTGCAGATGTTCTGCGGCATCCCGACGGTATTGAAAGGAGAATTACCTCAATGTTGATCTATCTGTTGCGTCACGGCCTGACCGAATACAATGCCCAGAAGCGCTATCAGGGCCAGCGCGACATCCCGCTCTCGGCGGAGGGTCTGAGCCAGCTGCGCCGGGCCGACATCGACCCGAAGGTGGTCTATATCACCCCGCTGCAGCGGACGGCCCAGACGGCCCGGGTGCTCTTCCCGGAGGCAGAGCTTGTGGTCGTGAAGGACCTGCAGGAGATGTGCTTCGGCAGCTTCGAGGGCAAAAACTACGTCGAGATGGAGCACGACGCCGATTATCAGGCGTGGGTGCAGGCCAACTGCGAGAGCAAATGCCCCGACGGTGAGCGGAAGGACGACTTCTCGAACCGCATCTGCAATGCCTTCTCTGCTCTGGTGGACAAGGCGCTGGCCGACGGCGAAGAGCTGCTGGTCATCCTGGCTCACGGCGGCACCCAGATGGCGGCCATGGAGCGGTACGCCCTGCCCAGGCGCGATTATTATGCGTGGTGCGGCCCCAACGCGGGCGGCTATGTGCTGGACGCCGCCGACTGGGCCGAGAAGCGCCAGCTCCGCCTCGTGAAGACTGTGCAGTACACGAAAGACGCGGAGGCCGGCGTATGATGACCGCCTGGGCTGTGCTGGGAGGCTTCGTGCTGGATGCCATCTTCGGCGACCCGGCATGGCTGCCCCACCCGGTGGTGTACATGGGCAAAGCCATCTCCCGGCTGGAAAAATTCCTCCGCTCCCGCCTGCCCAAAACGCCTCAGGGCGAGCTGCTGGGCGGCGCGGTGCTGGCGTTCTGCCTGCCGGTAGGAACGCTGCTGTTCACGGGCCTTGTCTGCTGGGGCGCGGCGATGCTTCACCCCCTGCTGGGGCTGGCCGTCCAGATGTTCTGGTGCGGGCAGGCGCTGGCCGCAAAGGGGCTGGTGCAGGAGAGCACGAATGTCTATGTCGAGCTGAAAAAAGGCAGCCTGCCCGCTGCCCGGAAGGCCGTGAGCCGCATCGTGGGCCGCGACACGGAAGCTTTGACCGCCGAGGGCGTGACCAAAGCGGCGGTGGAGACCGTGGCCGAGAACGCCAGCGACGGCGTCATCGCGCCGCTGCTTTATATGCTGCTGGGCGGTGCGCCGCTGGCCCTGACCTACAAGGCCATCAACACCATGGACAGTATGCTGGGCTACAAAAACGAAAAATATCTCTACTTTGGCCGTGCCGCTGCAAAACTGGACGATGTGGCAAACTATATCCCGAGCCGTCTGGCGGCGCTGCTCTGGATCATGGCGGCGGCGTTCACCCGCAATGACGCCAAGGGCGCGTGGCGCATCTGGCGGCGGGACCGCCGCAATCACGCCAGCCCCAACAGCGCCCAGACTGAGAGCGCCTGCGCGGGCGCGCTGGGCGTCCAGCTGGCCGGGCCGGCCTATTATTTCGGGGAATATTATCCGAAGCCCACCATCGGCGATCCGCTGCGGCCCATCGAGCCGGAGGATATTCTGCGGGCAGATCGGATGATGTATGTAGCCAGCGGGTTTGCGCTGGCGTGGGGATGTGCGATACGGGGGTTCTTGGGATGAAACAACTGGTCCACGGCGGTGACTGGATGGGCTACCGCGAACGCTTTGGCCGCGATGCACTGGATTTTTCGGCGAACGTCAGCCCACTCGGTCTGCCCGAAGGGGTGGCGCAGGCCATCCGGGATGCACTGCCTCTGGCCGACCGCTACCCCGACCCCCTCTGCCGTACCCTGCGGGCGGCGCTGAGCCGGGCCGAGGGTGTGCCGCAGGAGCGTATCCTCTGCGGCAACGGCGCGGCAGACCTCATCTTCCGGCTGGTCTGGGCCGTAAAACCCCATAAGGCGCTGGTGACAGCCCCGACTTTTGCCGAGTACGCCTCTGCATTGGATACGGTGGGGTGCGAAGTGAAACGCTTCTTCCTCGATGAAACGAATGATTTCGCCCCGACGGACGCCCTCGTGGATGCCGTGGACGAGAGCATCGACATGGTGTTCCTCTGCCAGCCGAACAACCCGACGGGGCAGCTGGCCTCACCCGAACTGGTGGAAAAGCTGCTGCGCCGGTGCGGGGAGTGCCACACGATTTTGGCCGTAGATGAGTGCTTTCTGGACTTCCTGCCCGACGCCGACGGGAGGACCGCGAAGCCTCTGCTGGAAAGTGGGGACCTCGTCATCCTGAAAGCCTTCACCAAGCTCTACGGCATGGCCGGCGTCCGGCTGGGTTACTGCCTCTGCGGCGACGAAACGCTTCTGGAAAAAATGCAGACAGCGGGCCAGCCGTGGGCCGTGTCCAGTCTGGCCCAGGCGGCAGGCGTCGCGGCCCTGAAAGAAACCGTTTATGTGGACGAGGTGCGCGCCCTCATCGCCCGGCAGCGGCCCGTTCTGACGGCGGGCCTGCGGGCGCTGGGCCTGCGGGTCATCGACGGAAAAGCGAACTATCTGCTCTTCCGCGCGCCCGCCGACCTGAACGAGAGGCTTCGCCCGTTGGGAACACAGGTGCGCAGCTGCGCGAATTATCCGGGCCTCGGGCCGGAGTGGTACCGCACGGCGGTGCGCACGGCCCCCGAGAACGCCCGGCTGCTGGAACTTATGAAAGAGGTGCTGGGATGAGCAGGGCAAAATGCATCATGGTGCAGGGTACGATGAGCGGTGCAGGCAAAAGTCTGCTCTGCGCGGCGCTCTGCCGTATCTTTGCGCAGGACGGCCTGCGCGCCGTGCCGTTCAAGAGCCAGAACATGGCTCTGAACAGCTTCGTCACCAAAGACGGCCTCGAGATGGGCCGGGCGCAGGTGGTGCAGGCGCAGGCCGCCGGTGTCGAGCCGGACGTGCGGATGAACCCCATCCTCCTGAAGCCCAGCAGTGACGTGGGCAGTCAGGTCATCGTCAACGGCGAGGTGCGGGGCCAGATGAAAGCGTCGGAGTATTTCCGCACGAAACGGCAGCTGGTGCCGGACATCCTGAAAGCATATAACAGCCTCGCCGAGGAGGCTGACGTCATTGTCATCGAGGGCGCGGGCAGCCCGGCAGAGATCAACCTCAAGAGCGAGGACATCGTGAACATGGGCCTCGCCGAGATGGTGGACGCGCCGGTGCTTCTGGTGGGCGACATCGACCGGGGCGGCGTGTTCGCCCAGCTCTACGGCACGGTGGAGCTGCTGGAAGAAAAAGAACGCCGGCGCATCAAGGGACTTGTCATCAATAAATTCCGTGGCGACGTGGAGATCCTGCGCCCCGGCCTTTCGATGCTGGAAGAAAAGACCCATCTGCCCGTGGTGGGCGTCGTACCGTACCTGAAGGTGGACATCGAGGACGAGGACTCCCTGAGCCAGCGCCTCGAGATGCGGGACGGCAAAAAGCCGCTGGACATCGCTGTCATCCGTCTGCCGCATCTGTCCAATTTTACGGACTTCATGCCGCTGGAACAGCACCCGCTGCTGGGTGTGCGGTATGTTTCGAACGCTCATGAGCTGGGCGCACCCGACCTCATCCTGCTGCCGGGGACGAAAAACACGGTGGACGACCTGCTCTGGCTGCGGCAGTGCGGGCTGGAAACGGCTCTGCTCAAGCTGGCCGCGAAAGGCACGCCGGTGCTGGGCGTCTGCGGCGGCTACCAGATGCTGGGCCAGACCCTCGACGACCCCACCGGCAGCGAGAGTGGCCGACCGCAGACTCTGCGGGGGCTGAGCCTGCTGCCCACCCGGACCGTGTTCAGCGAGCAGAAGCGCCGCGCACAGGTCAAGGCGACCGTCGCCGCCGCCCCCTTTGCGGGTGCAGAGCTGGAAGGCTATGAGATCCACACCGGCGTGACCGAGGCGGAGGGCGAACCTTTCGCCCACTACCCCGACGGAGGCCGGGAAGGCTGTGTGCAGGGCAATGTGTTCGGCACCTACCTCCACGGTCTGTTCGACACCGGTACGCTGACCGAGGCGCTGGCGGGCTGGCTCTGCCGCCGGAAGGGCATCGACCCCTCCGACGCGGCCCTCATCCCGATGGAAGAGTACCGCCGCCAGCAGTTCGACATCCTGGCCGACGGTGTGCGCGGGGCGCTGGATATGGACGCGGTGTATGCCGCGATGGGAATGGAGAAGCGCTGAATGGAACAGGGACTTTTGCATCTGTACTGGGGCGACGGAAAGGGGAAGACCACCGCCGCTATGGGTCTTGCGCTCCGTGCGCTGGGGTCCGGGAAGCGGGTGGTCATCGTCCAGTTTTTGAAGGGCGGGAACAGCGGCGAGATCCCGCTTCTGGCCCAGCTTGGCGCGGAGATCTACCGGGGCAAGGCCGGGCAGAAATTCGTCTTTCAGATGACGACGGAGGAAAAGGCCGCGACCCGGGAACTGCAAAACCAGAACCTCGCCGCTGCCATGGCACAGCCTGCCGACCTGCTGATACTGGACGAAGCCGGGAGCGCAGAAGAGCTGGATATGGTGGACGTCGATCTATTAAAAAAGGCCGTTCTGGAGCGGCCTGCCGGATGTGAGTGTGTCCTGACGGCTCACACGCCGCCCCAGTGGATGCTGGACGCCGCCGACTACTCCACCGAGATGAAATGCCACCGCCACCCCTACCAGAAGGGGATAAAAGCACGAAAGGGGATAGAATATTGACGCCGCAGCATCATCTGCCCGCCGACATTGAGCGGACGAGCTTCCACATCATCACCGAAGAGCTGGAAATGATGGGCATGACCCCGCCGCCCGAGCACGAAGCCGTGGTCAAGCGGGTCATCCACACCACCGCCGACTTCGACTATGCGCGGAATCTCCACTTCACCCCCCGCGCGGTGGAGCAGGCCGTCAAGGCCCTCCACGCCGGGGCCGTCATCGTGACCGATACGAATATGGCGCTGGCCGGCATCACCAAGCCCGGTCTGGCGAAGCTGGGCGGCACGGCCTGCTGTTATATGGCTGACCCCGAGGTGGCCGCCGCCGCAAAAGAGGCTGGCACCACCCGGGCCGTCGCAGCGATGAAAAAGGCAGCGCAGGAGCATCCCGGGGCCATCCTCGCCGTCGGCAACGCGCCCACGGCTCTGCTGACGATCGCAGAACAAATCGAAAGCGGCCTGCGGCCCGCACTGGTCATCGGTGTGCCGGTGGGCTTTGTGAACGTGGTGGAGAGCAAGGAGCGGCTCTTCGCCGTCTGCGAAAAGCACGGCGTACCCGCCATCGTGGCGATGGGCCGCAAGGGCGGCAGCAATGTCGCTGCCGCCATCTGCAACGCCCTCATCTACTCCGCCGCCGAAATGCTCGACCCCTCGGCCCGGGGGTGGAAGTGAGCGGCAAATTTTGGAGAAACACAATGAACCCTACAAGAAAGACCGATGAAAAATTTTATCGGCTGTTTTCGACCTTTCACGCCTTTTCAGAGCATCTGACCAAGCGGGAAGACAATGAACTGCGCGATAAATACGACCACAACGCGTTCTGTTATTCCGGCCAGCCCACGGAGGACGAGCTCCGGGCCGCGCTGGCTTATCAGAAAGCGCGGGGAGACACCTTCCTCAAGCTGGAAGGGTACGAGCCGCTGGCCGATGCATTCGGCATGGAGTGCGAAGAGACCCTGACGATGGTTCTGCCCCCGGAAACAGACATCCGCAGCTGGAAAACGAACCCGGACGTCTCAATCAAGGCCCCGGACGCAGACCAGCTGGAACAGCACGAACTGAAATACTACGGCCCGTTGTACGGGGAAGATTTCACCGTGCGGAACAACCGGCATCTCCGGGAAAAACTGACCTACCTTGGAGCGTATCTGGGCGGGAAACTGGCGGGCGACTGCTATATTTTCGCATCCGATGGGTATGTCTGCATGGACGGCTTGCTGGTGGACGAGGATTTCCGGCACCAGTACATCGCCATGACCCTGATGAAGCATATTGCCGAAAAGGCGCAGGAGCGCGGAGAGATCCTGTATCTTCACGCTGACTCCGAGGATACACCGAAGGAACTGTATGCGAAGATGGGATTTCAGGCCGTTGACAAGCTCTATGAATATCTCTGCACCGATTTCTCGAAACTGAAAATATGAATGAATGCGCGCCGGATACGGCGATGGGCCTCCCAATGCGGGAGGCTTTTCTTTTACACCGTCGCCAGCACGGCGAGGATGCTCTGCCAGCGTTTGTTTTCGACCACAGGCGCACGGCGGACGGGCCGGGACTGTACAGGCTGAGGCCGCTGGGCCGTCTGGGGCAGGGGAGCGAAAAGCGCGGCCTGCCATGCGGCGGCAAGCTGCATGGCCTCCGGGCAGCTCTGCAGGGTGCGGCGCTCGGCCCCGGCGAGGTAGTCGCCCAGCCAGCAGAGGATGGCCGCGATGTTCAGCTGCTCGGCGGCGCGGGTGCTCCAATAGCTCCAATGGGCGGGACGGCCTACGAACCGCTCCACCGTGATGAACGCACCCTCCCGGGCAGCAGAGGGGGAGACCGTCCCACAACCACCGGCAGTATGGGCCAGAACATCCAGGATGCGCGCCATCCGGCCGCTGTCGAGGGCGTCGTCCCGGACAAAGGCGGAGAAATCCGTCTGGGCCAGCAGACCGTCGGCGGTGGCGGGGAAACGCCCCGTCAGCTCGCCCGAGGCGTTGTGGCAGCTCTGCCACCCTTTGCGGACGAGCTGGAAGTTCAGCTTTTGACGTCCCATCGTGGAATAGAACACCCGGGCCTTGCCGCTGACCGGCTCCTGCCGCAGCTCGAGATAAGCGTCTGCGCCTCCGAGGTCTTGGACCTTGACGCTGAGCACAAGGCGGTACTCAGGCTTCTGGCTGGACATGGCAAGATGCATCTCTTCAAAATAACGTGCGGCATCCATAGCGGTTCTCCTTCCTGTGGGCGCGGGGTGATGTGTAGGTGTGCGGCCCTTCGTTGGTTGTAGTATATCATAAATTGCGCCAGAATACAACTATAAGTTTGCAAATAAACCAAAAAACTTTTTGATTCTTCGGCAATGCAAAACAAGATGGTTGTGAGTGACAACAAAAATACGGGGCCGCTGGCAGCAGATACAACTGCACAGCGGTCCCGTACATTATTATGATTCAGTCGCCCAGCTCCCGTATCTCGTTCTGGATGAGTCGGCCTGCGGCCCGGGCCAGCTGGTCCATGCCCCGGATGCGGGCCATGTTTTTGCCGTAGATGCGGGAGGCGTCGGCGGCGCTGGCGTCTTCGCCCATAAAGACGGCGGAGACCCGCAGACCCTTCCGCTGCAGCGCCCGCACCTCGGCGGCGGCGTCCTCCACGCCCGCGCTGCCGCCGTAGTCGCGGCCCAGCGGGTCATCGGGAGAGGGTGGGATGCGGCGGCTGTCGTTGGGGGAGGCGTCCGTCAGGAGGATGAGCAGATGCCGCGCGGCGGGGCCGGGGTCGAAGTCGATGAGGTCGCCTGCTGCCCGCAGAGCCAGACCGTCCCGGTTCCAGCCCGAGGCGAAATACTGGCAGATGCCCTGTAAGCTCTTCTCCTTGAAGCCCTTGAGCACCCGCAGGACGGTGTAGCCCCGCAGGCTGGAAAAGCAGCTCACCCGCACCGGGATGCCGCAGGCTGCGAGGCTCTGGGCGAGGATAGAACCCTGCGCCGCGATGACCTCCTGACAGTGGAGGCGGGAAGCCGAAGCATCCAGCAGCAGGTCAACGGTGAAGGACGGGTGATTCTCTTCCTCCGCACAGCGGAACACCCGGTCGTCGTCCATGACAGTGCGCCAGACCCGCTCCGGGTCGAGGTTGCCGCTGCGGGCGACCCGGGCGTTGGGCTGCTGGTGGACGAGGATGCAGTTGCGTATCTGTTCGGTCAGCCGCAGCACGACGCTGCGGTGAAGCTCGAGATTTTTCGAATCGTACGCCCGGTTCCGCTCAGCCTGAAGCTGAGCCTGTTCGGCCAGGTGTTTTGCCTCGGGGGTAGGGGCCTGCTCCGGGCTGGGGACGCCGGAGGCAAACCAGAGGTGACAGCCCAGATGCTCCCCGGTGCAAAGCTCCTGCTCGGCCTTCCGCAGCCGTTCGGGCGGGTAGAGCGACCGGCCAAAGCAGCTTTCGATGTAGGCGCGGTCTTCCTCGGCGCGCTGGCGCAGGGTGATATGGGCCAGCCGCTTGTCGGCGTGGATGCCGCCGCCGGAGGCGTCCACCGAGCCGGAATGCTCCACCGTGACCCGGTCGGTCTTTATCATCTGGGTGGGCATGGTGCGGGTCATGAGGGACGCCAGCAGGCCGTCCAGATGGAGATGCAGCCCGGCCTTCTGATGCACGGTGCCGTTGAACAGCTCGAATTTGGCGTAGACGGCCAGCAGTGCGGCTTTCAGCTCGTCCGGCTTCGGGGGCGTCTCGGGACTGAGGGCGGCGTCGAGATCCTTTTCGTAGGGGGTCATGACCGGCGGTGTGCGCCCCTGCACAGCTCGCCAGCGCGCGGCCTGCATGGAGTAGACCAGCTGGTTCTTCGCCATCCACTCCTGCCGCGAGAGCTTGTACTGGATGCCGAAAAAGTAGTCCGCATGGGCGCGGCGGAGGGCCGAAAGCACCGGGCGGCGGGGCAGTTCCAGCGCGTAGACCGCGCTCTCGAGGTAGAGCCAGGTCAGATCGTCCAGCATGGCCTGCCGGATGTCGCCCTCCCATGCGTCAAAGAGGCTGCGCACCAGCTCGTCGCCGTAGTATTTGTGGACCAGCCCCACGACGCAGTTCATGTAAAAATCAATGGTGCCGTCGGTGTTCCGGGCGAGGAACAGCGGCTCGAAGCCGTAGGCTCCTGCCGCTGTCCACACCTGATTGGCGGCCCGCCGCTCTTCGGCGGTGTAGCTCTGCGCTTCCATAAAAACGCCCCTTTTAATCGAAGAGCTTTGCGGCGGTGAGCTGGGCCGGGATGCGGGCGGCAATGGCGTCCCGGATGAGGCCCTGTTCGTAGGAGTCGAAGGCTTTGTTGGTGATGCCCATGTCCAGCGCAGCCCCGGCAGCGACGCCCCGGCGCATCAGGCGCAGGGCGTCCAGCATACCGCGCAGGTCGAGAGCTTTGGTGGAAATTTCCGCGCTGTCGCACTTTTTCTGCAAATCGAGGAAGAGCAGGGCAAACTGCCTGACATACTTGCTGTTCAAATCGGGAAACTGGGTGCGCAGGAGTTTTTCGAGGTTCTCCTCGGTGATGGTGGGCATCTGGATGACCACGAAGCGGGAGGTGAGGGCCTCGTTCAGCTCACGGGTGCCGGCGTAGCCGTAGTTCATGGTGGCGATGAAGCGGGTCTCCTCGGCCAGCGGGATGCGCTCGTAGCCCGGCACATCGATGGCGCGGCGGAAATCCAGCACCGCGTGCAGGACGGCCAGCGCCTCGTTTTTGGCCATGTTGATCTCGTCCAGAACGCCGAAGCCGCCGCTCTGGGCGCAGCGGTAGACCGGGCCGGGGCGGAACTTGACCTGTCCGCCCTCAAAGGTGTCCATGCCGATGAGGGACGCCGCGTCCATATTGACGTGGAACGAGATGTCCCACGCGGGGCGTCCGAAGGCGGCGGCGAGGTTTTCGGCCAGCACGTTCTTGCCGGTGGCCTTGCCGCCTGCCAGCAGCAGGTTTTCGCCGCAGAGCAGGGCGGCCAGCGCCTGCTCCCACACCTCTCTGCCGTAGTAGACGAAGGCAGGGGAGGGGATGCGGGGGCGCAGGGCCTCCGCCAGCGGGTGGGCGGTACGGTATTCTTCCACAGCGCGCAGCAGGTCGGGGGAGACCCCTTCCTGCCGCAGCGTATCCATCAGAGCAGATGTTTCAGACATCCATGACATCTCCTTGCGGTTGGCAGTGCCAAACCGAAATTTCACCCTTATCATAGCACAACCCGTGCGGTTTGTGTAGGGCTTTGGCGGGCAAAAAAGCGGCAAAGAAGCAGAGAAAATAAAGGGGAAGCGATTTTAACAAACTTTCAGCCGGGACGTGCAGATTTCACGTTCAAAGTAAATTGACAGGCCGCTTAAAATACGATAAAATAATTTTCGTTGTGTCAAAGTGAAAAAGAAAGGCGTAAAAGTATGCTCGAAACCATCACAGCCGTCAATCAGGCGGTCAACAGCTTTATCTGGGGCATCCCGGCGATGGTCTGCATCATCGGCGTGGGCCTGCTGCTCAGTGTGCGGACAGGCTTTTTGCAGCTCCGGAAATTCCCCTATGCCATCAAAACGACCATTGGCCGCATCTTCCGCAAAAAGGATGCCTCCGACGGCGCGATGACTCCGTTCCAGGCAGTGTGTACGGCGCTGGCCGCTACCGTCGGCACCGGCAATATCGCCGGCGTGGCGGGCGCGATCGCCATCGGCGGGCCGGGCGCGGTGTTCTGGATGTGGTGCTCGGCTCTGCTGGGCATGTGTACCAAATTCTCCGAAGTGACGCTGGCCGTGCATTTCCGCGAGCGGAACAAAAACGGCGAGCTGGTGGGCGGCCCCATGTACTATATTAAAAACGGCCTCGGCAGCCGGTGGCAGTTCCTCGCGGTGCTGTACTCGCTGTTCGGCGTGCTGACGGTCTTCGGCACCGGCAACGCCACCCAGGTCAACACCATCGTCACAGCCATCGACTCGGCCCTGCTGGCCTACGGCAGCAGCCTGAACAGCATCCTGCCTACGGTCAACCTCGTCGTGGGCGTGGTGGTGGCTATGATGGTGGCCATGGTGCTGCTGGGCGGCGTCAAGCGCATCGGCAGCGTGACCGAAAAGCTGGTGCCGTTCATGGCGCTGTTCTATGTGGTGCTGGCGCTGGGCGTCGTGGTCATCAACTACCGGCGCTTCCCGGCGGTGCTGGCCTCCATCGTCGGCGGTGCATTTGACCCGCAGGCCTTCACCGGCGGTGCCATCGGCAGCATCTTCCTCAGTATGCAGAAGGGCGTCTCCCGCGGCATCTTCTCCAATGAGGCCGGCCTCGGCACCGGCTCCATCGCCCACGCCTGCGCCGACACCCGCAAGCCCGTCAAGCAGGGGATGTTCGGCATCTTCGAGGTCTTCGCTGATACCATCGTCATCTGCACCCTGACCGCCATGGTCATCCTGTGCAGCGGCGTGCCGGTGGGCTACGGCAGTGCGGCAGGCGCAGAGCTGACCATCTCCGGCTTCACGGCCACCTACGGCGGCTGGTCGTCCATCTTTACGGCGGTGGCGCTCTGCAGCTTTGCATTCTCCACCATCATCGGCTGGGGCCTCTACGGCTCCCGGTGCATCGAGTTCCTGTTCCACACCGACAAGGTGGTCGGCCCCTTCCTCGTGGTCTACTCCTTCGTGTCCATTCTGGGCGCGACGGTCGATCTGGGCCTGCTGTGGAGCATCGCCGACACCTTCAACGGACTGATGAGCATCCCGAACCTCATGGCCCTGCTCCTGCTGTCCGGCACGGTGGCAAAGCTCACGAAGGAGTTCTTCGCGGGCGAGGGCGCAGGAAAGTAAAAAATCATTCAAAGCGCCCTCCGGCCCGCGCCGGAGGGCGCTTTGCTGTCAGCAAACCTCTGGTTTTGTCTACTTTCTCTGCAAAAACTCAAAAAAGTATAAAAATTTCATGGAAATCATAAGAAAGGGGTATTGAACAAATTTTAACAAAATGGTAAAGTAGAAGCAAAGAGAGTCGTACCCGCCGCCCGGCGGGGCGCAAAATCAGGAGGTTTTACCAATGGCTGATCGTATCGTTCTGAATACTATTTCTTATCATGGCCACGGCGCTATCGAGAACATCGTTCCCGAGCTGACCGCCCGCGGCTACAAGAAGGCTTTCGTCTGCTCTGACCCCGACCTGATCAAGTTCGGCGTCACCAAGAAGGTCACCGACCTGCTGGACGCTGCAGGCTTCGCCTACACCGTCTACAGCGAGATCAAGCCCAACCCCACCATCGCCAATGTGCAGGACGGCGTGGCCGCTTTCAAGGCCGCAGAGGCTGACTGCATCGTGACCATCGGCGGCGGCTCTTCCATGGACACTGCAAAGGCCATCGGCATCATCATCAACAATCCCGAGTTCGCCGATGTGCGCTCTCTGGAAGGCGTCGCTCCCACCAAGAAGCACGCCGTCTTTACCATCGCTGTCCCCACCACTGCTGGTACTGCCGCTGAAGTCACCATCAACTACGTCATCACTGATGTCGAGAAGAAGCGCAAGTTCGTCTGCGTCGATACCAACGACATCCCCGAGATCGCTGTGGTCGACCCCGATATGATGGCCTCCATGCCCAAGGGCCTGACCGCCGCCACCGGTATGGATGCTCTGACCCACGCCATCGAGGGCTATATCACCAAGGGCCACTGCACCATCTCCGATATGTTCCATCTGGAAGCCATCAAGCTCATCAGCGAGAACCTGCGCGGTGCCGTGCAGAACACCCCGGAGGGCCGTGAGGGCATGGCTCTGGGACAGTACATCGCCGGTATGGGCTTCTCCAATGTGGGTCTGGGCATCGTCCACTCCATGGCACACGGCCTGTCCGCTCTGTATGACACTCCCCACGGCGTGGCCTGCGCTATCCTGCTGCCTGTCGGTCTGGAGTACAACAAGACCGTCGCCGGTGAGCGCTATCGTGCCGTCGGCAAGGCTATGGGCGTGAAGGGCATCGACGAGATGAACGACGCACAGGCCGCAGATGCCACCATCGCCGCTGTCAAGCAGCTGAGCGCTGACGTGGGCATCCCCGCAAACCTGAACGGCATCCTGAAGGAAGAGGACATCCAGTTCCTCGCCGAGTCCGCATATGCGGACGCCTGCCGTCCCGGCAACCCCCGCGACACCAGCGTGGAGGAGATCGTGGAGCTGTACAAGAGCCAGCTGTAAGCTGAGTCGGAGCGCTTTGCCCTTATAAAAAATACAGGCTGCTGTAAAATAACCTCTCAGTCTCGCATTTGCTCGCCAGCTCCCCTAATAGGGGAGCCTCTGGCGAAGAGACGAGGCTTCCCGTCATACCGCCCGTCCACCCCTCATACACTGACGGACAAGGGGGTGTGCGGATGGAGCAGGGGATGCAGATGCTCTTTGCGCTGTTCGGCGGGCTGGCGATGTTCCTCTACGGGATGGACAGGATGAGCCGCGCCTTGCAGCGGGCGGCGGGTGACGCCATGAAGCGGCTGCTGGCCCGGCTGACGGCCACGCCGCTGCTGGGCGTCCTCACCGGGCTGGCCGTGACGGCGGTGCTCCAAAGCAGCTCTGCGGCGACGGTAATGGTCATCGGCTTCGTCAGCGCCGGGCTGCTGGAACTGCCCCGGGCGGTGGCCGTCATCTACGGCATCAACATCGGCACCACCATGACGGCCCAGCTCATCGCCTTCGATGTCCAGACGCTGGTGTACCCGGTGCTGTTTCTGGGCTTCCTCCTCGACTTCGCGGCCCGCAGGCCCCGCTGGCAGGCCGTGGGAGAGGCGGTGTTCTCCTTCGGGCTGCTTTTCGAGGGCATCGACATTTTGGGCCGGGCTTTGCATCCGCTGGCCGGGCAGACGGTCTTTCTCGACTGGATGACCCGGGTGAAGGAGTCGCCGCTTCTGGGCATCCTGCTGGGCCTCTCCATGACCATGGTGGTGCAGAGCAGTTCGGCCACCATCGCGCTGCTGCAGAACGTGGCCCGTCAGGCCGGGCCGGACGGCATCCACAGCGTGCTGGGCCTTGCCGGGGCGGTGCCTGTCCTGTTAGGGGACAACATCGGCACGACGGTCACGGCTCTGCTGGCCTGCATCGGGCAGGGGAAGAACGCCGCCCGCGCCGCGCTGGCCCACAGCTGCTTCAACCTCAGCGGGAGCCTGCTGGCGGCGGTGCTGCTGCCCTGGTTCGTCCGGCTGGTGGAGTTCATCTCCCCCAAAGGCCCGGAGCTGGAAGTCATTTCCCGGCAGATCGCCAATGCCCACACCGCCTTCAACGTCTGCTGCGCCCTGCTCTGGCTGCCGTTTTTGCCCTGGATGGTGCGGCTGGTGTGTGCGCTGGTGCCGGAAAAAGAGAAAAAATAAGAAAAAGCTCCTCATGCCCGTGATGAAATGAACCCCAAAAGTTAGACAAAAATTGAATTAAGCAGCTCCAACGGTCTG
>OJQO01000151.1_pt1 | contig 37886 bp, 29 predicted proteins | sample 1598931 | NCBI WGS metagenome assembly OJQO01 (sample SAMN03922515, study PRJEB24848) | human gut metagenome | isolation source: stool sample | host: Homo sapiens | place: Germany | collected 2010-02 | reverse complement strand
TCTACACAAGGAGTATCGTCGGCAGCGTCAGATGTGTATAAGAGACAGGATCTGTGCTTTGGTGCAGATATTAATGGAAAAAACGAAGATGATGCCGGGACGCATCATGGTGCTTCTGGTGGTCACCGGTGCGGTGATCAGTGCCCTTGGCTGGTATGAACCGTTTCAGGATTATGCGGGAGCCGGAGCCAGTGTACCGTTATTGGGCTTTGGAAATGTATTAATGAAGGGCGTGAAAGAAGCGGTGCAGGAACAGGGATTTTTAGGACTTTTTGCCGGAGGATTCAAGGCTGGAGCCGTGGGAACCTCCGCAGCGCTGATCCTCGGTTATCTGGCGAGCCTGCTCAGCAAACCGAAGATGAAGGAGTGACCGTCAGGAACCGCTCCTACGAATGATTCGAAGAACTGGGGATACCCCGGAGAGCGGGATCAGAGTTCTTCGTAGGAGATACCCTTCAGATCCAGATATTTTTTTAATGCCTTGTCCCATGCGGTGTCGGCACTTTTATCCATGGTGAAGACCTGGTAGGCACATCCGGTGGTGAGAACGGTCTTTTCCCCGTCGTAGCGGATATTTAATACCAGCGCCCGGATGACGCCCGGATCGACCTGCGCTTTTTCCAGCATGGAGGCTGCCTTATCGGGCTGCATATGAAGTACGAATTTAAAATACAAAGGAGTGTGTTTTCCCTTGATGAGGTCAAAGCACAGTCCTTTTATTTTGCTCCAGGATTGCAGATCCCAAGGGATGCAGTCTTCCCCCCGTTCGTCCGCGGGATAGAAGTCCTTGTTGATATGCCCGTCGATCGTCACGGTGAGAGCCGTACTGACGGTGGCTTCTTCCAGCAGGAAAGGATCAAAAGTATCCGCTACCAGCAGGTGATTCATAAAATTTTTCATGGATGTAATCTGTAATGCGATCATGGGGACTCCTTATATGTTTGTGAGAAAAACTCTGTGAGGATCTTCGGTCGAAACGGAACAATCCGTAGGCATCAAAGTCGGGGACTTTTGGCCCCGGCATCATAATATGTTGGCTATATAGAAATAGTATAAACGAAGTCCGCCGAAAAGGGAATATGAATATTTTGTATAAAGGCTTTACGAACGGAATGTTTCGTGTTATTATAAGTAGTATTAAAAACTACATAGTATGGTTTTAAAAAATGAAAATAATTGTAACTATTCAGTGCCGCATTCGCAGAATGACTCTTTCGGAGACATAATTTTGAATAGCTGCAATCAATCATATGGAGATAGATAATATGAGTTATAAAATTGTAGTAGACAGCTGTTGTGAATTGCCGGAAGAATATTTGCAGGATCCCCGGTTCGAGATCGTGCCCCTGGGACTGGAAGTGGGAGATTACCAGATTCAGGATGATGAGAATTTTGATCAGGCGGAATTCCTGAAAAAGGTGGCAGAGTGTCCGAAATGTCCCAAGTCGGCATGCCCTTCCCCAGAGCGTTTCAGGGAAGCCTACCACACAGAAGCAGAGCATGTGTATGTGATCACTTTATCCTCCCACCTCAGCGGAAGCTACAACAGTGCGGTGCTTGGTATGAATCTGTATCGGGAAAAATACGGGAAGAAGCAGATCCACGTCATCGATTCCGAGTCCGCCAGCTGTGGTGAGACCCAGATCGTGAAGAAACTGGTAGAACTGGAAGAGCAGGGCCTTTCCTTCGAAGAAATCGTGAAGCAGATCGAAGAGTTCCGCAGCAATGTGCATACCTATTTTGTACTGGATAATCTGGAGACGCTGCGCAAGAACGGCAGACTGACCGGTGTGAAAGCACTGGTGGCATCCACGCTGAACATCAAGCCGATCATGGCCGGAGACAAGGGCAGTATCGTGCAGAGAGGCCAGAGCGTCGGCATGAAGAAAGCACTCCGAAGAATGGCGGAGATCGTTCTGGAAGAGGCAGGGGATACGAAGGAACGTTTCCTGATGATCACCCACTGCAATGCTCCTGACCGCGCCGAGACCATGAAGAAGCTTCTTATGGAAAAGGCAGAGTTCAAAGGATGCCTGATCATGGACACCCGCGGTGTCAGCAGCATGTACGCCAACGATGGCGGCGTGATCGTGACGGTGTAAAAAGATTAATATCATAGGCAATATAGCTCCGGCGGATTAGCCTGTCATTTTTTGTTTCTGACAGCCTGTTCCGCCGGGGCTTTTGTTTTCCTGAAAACTAGGAAAAACAGGCGATTTCCGAGGAAAAAGCGTTCCGAAAGCGGCCAGAAAAGGTGAGTTTCCTTCAAAAGTGGGTATTTGGTCGGAAAAGGTGGAAAAAATTTCTTCTGGCAAGGAAAAATCCACTATTTTGAGCCTGTTCTTTCATTGTAAAAGGAACGGTCCAGGCTTCGGATGTAGCAGAAAAAGCAAAAAAATGTAAGAGCTTACATCTATGTGAGCCAAGCATCCTCATGCATATTCCACAAAAAGATAGATAAAAAATTAACTTTCCTAAAAACTATTGATAGTTTTTATTATTTAGGATACAATTGCACATATACAAAAATCAGTAGCCGACAAGAAACGGCTATTTTTTAAAAAACAAAATGTAAGCGCTTACACGGCGCAACAGGCAGCCAGCTCAGGTGGCCAATGCCATAGTACGTGTCAGTAAAACACCGCGCCCGCAGACGGAGAGCAGCACGCCATAGCCGTTGCCGGCAGCGCCCGTGGCGCAGGGCATAAAAGTAACGCAGGCATCAGCCCGCAGAATGGAGAAGATTATGAGCCGATTGAAGATAGCTACCCCGAATAAAGCACAGCTTACGGTGGAACGCCTGTACAAAGATCTGGAGAGAAGAATTATCGCCAGCCCGCCCGGATTATGTCCGGTGGACCTGCAGCTTTCTTTTCTGAAAATGTGTCATGCCCAGACCTGTGGTAAATGTGTGCCCTGCCGTGTGGGACTGGGGCAGTTGCAGAACCTGATGGAGGATGTATTGGCAGGCAAAGCCACCCTGAAGACACTGGATCTGATCCGGGATACCGCTTCCGACATTGTGGACTCCGCTGACTGTGCCATCGGTTACGAGGCGGCCCATATGGTACTGGCCGGACTGGAAGGCTTCCGTGAGGATTATGTCTATCACATTGAACATGGGGGAAAATGTTCCTGCCATATTACCCAGCCGGTTCCCTGTGTGGCGCTGTGCCCCGCAGGTGTGGATATCCCCGGTTACATAGCACTGGTGAAGGAAGAGCGTTATGCAGATGCCGTAAAGCTGATCCGCAAGGACAATCCTTTCCCCACCGCCTGTGCCCTGATCTGTGAGCATCCCTGTGAGGCAAGATGCCGCCGCAACATGATCGATAGTGCCATCAATATCCGCGGCCTGAAGCGTATGGCAGTGGACAATGCCAGAGCCAACACGGTTCCTGTGCCTGAGAAAGCGGAGAGCACCGGTAAAAAAGTAGCAATCATCGGCGGAGGCCCCGGCGGACTGTCTGCGGCATATTATCTGGAGCTGATGGGACACCATGCCGTGGTATTTGAGGAAAAGAGCAAGCTGGGCGGTATGCTGCGCTACGGAATTCCCAACTATCGTTTCCCAAGAGAACGCTTACAGGAGGACATTGACACTATTCTGTCCACCGGAGTGGAAGTGAAATTGAACACCAGAGTCGGCAACGGCGAAGGTGAGATTTCTTATAATAAGCTGCACGAAGAATACGATGCAGTCTATATTGCCATCGGTGCCCATACGGATAAAAAGATCGGTATCGAGGGAGAGGATGCCAACGGTGTCATGTCTGCAGTGGAAATGCTGCGCCGCATCGGTGACGATGACATGCCGGACTTCAAGGACAAGACCGTAGTCGTAGTCGGCGGCGGTAACGTAGCCATGGACTGTACCCGTTCCGCCATTCGTCTGGGGGCGAAAAAGGTGGGAATTGCCTACCGCAGAAGACAGACCGATATGACGGCGCTTCCTGAAGAAGTGGAAGGCGCCATCGCAGAGGGCGCAGAGCTTTACAGCCTGAAAGCACCTCACAAGATCGAAGCCGACGAGAACGGCAATGTGACGGCTCTGTGGGTAGAACCTCAGATCATCGGCCCCATCGATGCCTGGGGACGAGCCCGTCCGATCCAGGCGGATGTGCCTCTCCTTCGAATCCCCTGTGATATCGTCGTGGTGGCCATCGGTCAGGGTATCGAGACCCGCCATTTCGAGGAGGCGGGTATCTCCGTAAAACGAGGCACCATTACTGCCATGAGTGACAGTGAAGTCAAGGATGTCCACGGTGTATTTGCCGGTGGTGACTGTGTGACCGGTCCGGCTACTGTCATCCGTGCCATTGCCGCCGGAAAAGTAGCTGCAGCCAATATCGATGAATATCTGGGTTACCACCATGTGGTACCCTGTGATGTGGAGATCCCGCCGGTATCCTACGAGGACAAGGAACCCTGCGGACGGATCCAGCTGAGTGAAAAGGAAGCCGGAGAGCGCAAGACGAATTTCGATGCATTTGAATGCGGCATGACGAAGCAGGAAGCCTGCCAGGAAGCGGGCAGATGCTTACGCTGCGATAAATACGGCTACGGAAGCTTAAAGGGCGGCCGAGCTGCCATCTGGTAAAAAGAGGAGCAAACAATGGGCGAGAAAATGATAAACCTTACAATAGACGGCGTGCAGCTGCAGGTCCCGGAGGGAACCAGCGTCATGAGCGCGGCAGCAGGCGTGGGAATCGAAGTACCGCATCTGTGCTTTTTAAAAGACATCAATGAGATCAGTGCCTGCAAGGTCTGCGTGGTGGAAGTGCAGGGAAAAAGCAAGCTGATCACAGCCTGCAACAGCCCGGTGGAAGAGGGAATGGTAGTGTATACCAATTCTCCGAAGGTACGCCGTGTGCGCAAGACAAATGTGGAACTGATCCTGTCCCAGCATGATTGTCACTGTGCCACCTGTGTCAGAAGCCGTAACTGTAATTTACAGCAGATTTCCAACGATCTGGGAATTCTGGAAGTACCTTTTACCGAGGAGGTTCCCGAGACACCCTGGGATCATTCTTTCCCTCTGATCCGGGATTCCAGGAAATGTATTAAATGTATGCGCTGTGTACAGATCTGCGATAAAGTCCAGGCCATGCATGTCTGGGATGTACAGAACACCGGATCCCGTACCACAGTAGATGTGGCGGATAATAAGACCATCGATTGCTCCGACTGTACACTGTGTGGACAGTGTATTACCCATTGTCCTACCGGAGCATTGCGGGAACGGGACGATACATACAAGGCTTTCGAGGCACTGGCGAATCCCGAGAAGGTCACAGTAGTCCAGGTGGCACCGGCGGTAAGAACCGCATGGGGCGAGGAACTGGGACTGAATGCGGAGGAAGCTTCCGAGGGCAAAATGGTGGCAGCGCTGAAGCGCATCGGTTTTGACTATGTATTTGATACCAACTTCGCAGCGGATCTGACGATTATGGAAGAGGGAAACGAACTGCTGGAGCGGCTGGACAATTCCCGGAAATACGCATGGCCCATGTTTACCTCCTGCTGTCCCGGCTGGGTAAGCTTCGTGTCCAAGAAGTATCCGGAGTATCTGCGGAATTTGTCCACGGCAAAATCCCCCCAGCAGATGTTCGGTGCCATGGCGAAGACTTATTTTGCACAGAAGAAAGGGATTGATCCCAATAATATCTGCTGTATCTCCATCATGCCCTGCGTATCCAAGAAGAGAGAGGCTTCTCTTTCTTATATGAAGAGCGCCGGAGCCGGACAGGATGTGGATATTGTATTGACCACAAGAGAATTCGTGCGGATGATCCGTGCCGAGCATATCAATACCCGGTTCTTAAAGGAGCAGGCTTTTGATTCTCCTCTGGGAGAAAGCACCGGTGCCGGAGTGATCTTCGGCGTCACCGGCGGTGTCATGGAGGCAGCACTTCGTACTGCATATGCAGTAGTGGAAGGCAAGAATCCGGAAGCAGATGCTTTCCGGGCAGTCCGGGGAAGAGACGGCAGAAGAGAAGCAGACTTCACACTGGGAGATCAGACCTTACATACCTGTACTGTCAGCGGACTGGCCAATGCGGAGAAGCTGATGGAGGACATTAAGGCAGGAAGGGTATCCTATGATTTCGTGGAAGTCATGGCATGCCCCGGTGGTTGTGTCGGAGGCGGCGGACAGCCCATCCACGACGGATGCGAATTCGCGGAGCGGCGCGGAGGCACCCTGTACCGTCTGGACAGTGAGAGAAAGCTTCGCTTCTCCCATGAGAACCCCGAGGTACAGAAGGCCTACGAAGAGTTCCTGGGCAAGCCCCTCAGCCGCACCGCCCATAAGCTTTTGCATTCCGAACACGTGAACGAACTGTACTTTGAAACACATAACTACTTGTAATACCAGGTGACCGATTCAGCCGCAGGGCATGCTTGCATGCGCCTGCGGCTGAATCAGGGAACCGCCCAAACATGAGGAAGAAGCGATTTGCGAAGCAAATCAGCGGAATCCGAATGTTTGCAGAATTGCGAAAGCTGCACGGCAGCGGAGCAATTCGTGGGTATTACAATGTATGGGCATGCTTGCATGCGCCTGCGGCTGAATCCGAATGTTTGTAAGACCCTATTGACATTTTTTCACACAGGGTCTATACTGTGTATAGTTTAAAGATGATTACTAGAGTAAGAGTGGACGCGCGCCACTCTTTCTTGTTGTTGTAACGACAGCTCATATCAGTAAAGGAGGGCCTACATGTCCAAACGAGAGGACTACGAAAACAGAACCGAAGAACTGCTGACGCCCATCGCAGAAGTAAGTCAGGTGGAGATCTACGATGTGGAGTATGTAAAAGAAGGCAGTGACTACTATCTGAGAGCTTACATCGACAAGCCGGAAGGTGTGAACATTCTGGATTGCGAGAATGTCAGCAGAGCATTATCCGAAGCTCTGGACAAGGCTGATTTCATTCCGGATGCTTACATTCTGGAAGTCAGCAGCCCGGGACTGGGTAGAACGCTGAAAAAGGATAAGCATTTGCAGAAGAGCATCGGTGAAGAAGTAGAGATCAAGCTGTTCAAGCCCATTGACAAATGCAAAGAGTTTTCTGGCATTCTGGAGAGCTTCAATGCAGATAACATTACGATCACGGAAGACGGCAGCCCGAGAACTTTTGCCAGAGCAGACATTGCCCTGATCCGTCTTGCATTAGATTTTTGATACTATTCAGAGCCAAAGGGCGAAGGAATAGTTATAGCTTGTAGAATAAGAAGAAACCATACACTAAGAAAAGGCGAAAGCCGGAATGGAGGAAATGATGAATAAGGAATTAATGGAGGCACTGGACGTTCTGGAGAAGGAGAAGGAGATCAGCAAGGAGACCTTGTTTGAAGCCATCGAGAACTCCCTGATGACAGCCTGCAAGAACCATTTTGGAAAGGCTGACAATGTCCATGTGGAGATTAATAGAGAGACCTGCGATTTTCTGGTATATGCTGAGAAGGAAGTCGTTCCCACGAAGGATGATGTGGAGGATGACTGCCTGCAGATTGCTCTGGAGGATGCACAGGAGATCTCCAAGAGAGCACAGGTGGGCGACATGATCCATGTGGAGATCAAGTCCAAGGAGTTCGGCCGTATCGCTACCCAGAATGCCAAGAACGTGATCTTACAGAAGATCCGTGAGGAAGAGAGAAGCGTGATCTACAACCAGTACTACGAGAAGGAAAAGGATGTTGTGACCGGCGTAGTACAGCGTTATGTAGGCAAGAACATCAGCATCAATCTTGGTAAGGCAGATGCCATGCTGACCGAGAACGAGCAGGTAAAGGGCGAAGTATTCAAGCCCACCGAGCGTATCAAGGTTTACATTGTGGAAGTAAAGAACACCCCGAAGGGACCCCGCATCAATGTCAGCCGTACCCATCCGGAACTGGTAAAGAGACTGTTCGAGTCCGAAGTTACCGAGATCAAGGACGGTACCGTAGAGATCAAGAGCATTGCCAGAGAGGCAGGAAGCCGTACCAAGATCGCTGTATGGAGCAATAACCCCAATGTAGATGCTGTCGGCGCCTGTGTAGGTATGAATGGTGCCCGCGTCAATGCTATCGTGGAAGAGCTGCGCGGTGAGAAGATCGATATCGTGAACTGGGATGAGAACCCCGGTAACCTGATTCAGAATGCACTTTCTCCTGCCAAGATCGTAGCAGTATTTGCAGATCCCGATGAGAAGACCGCAAAGGTAGTCGTACCCGATTATCAGTTGTCTCTGGCTATCGGTAAGGAAGGTCAGAACGCAAGACTGGCAGCAAGACTGACCGGCTACAAGATCGACATCAAGTCCGAGACTCAGGCCAAGGATGCTCCCGGCTTCCGTTATGAGGACTATGTGGATGATTACGAAGATGATACCGTAGACGATTTTGATGGAGAGCAGGAATAATCAATGGCAAAAAAGATTCCACTGAGGCAGTGCGTAGGCTGCGGAGAAATGAAAGGCAAAAAAGAAATGCTGCGTGTCCTGAAAACACCGGAAGATGAGATATGTCTGGATGCAACCGGCAAAAAAAACGGACGTGGTGCATATATATGCAGACAGAAGGAATGTCTGCAGAAAGCCCGGAAGAATAAAGGATTAGAACGTTCTTTCAAGATGAGTATTTCTCCTGAGGTATATGATACACTGGAAAAGGAGTTTGATCAGCTTGAAACAGAATAAGATTTATTCCCTTTTGGGACTTGCGATGAGGGGGCGTAACCTGGTAAGCGGTGAATTCCAGACGGAGGACGCTGTGAAAAAAGGTTCTGCCATGTTGGTGATCGTTGCAGAGGATGCATCGGCCAATACGAAAAAGTTGTTTCACGACAAATGTTCCTATTATGAAGTCCCGGTATATGAATATGGCACGAAGGAAGAACTCGGCTGGGCCATCGGCCGGAACTTAAGATCTTCGGTAGGTGTGTGTGATGCGGGACTGGCAGATGCACTCATCAAGCAATTGGAAGCGAATTTGCCCGGTTAGGCAGAATGGAGGAAAGCATGGCGAAAATCAAAGTACATGAACTCGCAAAAGAATTGGAACTACAGAGTAAGGATATATTAAGTTTTTTACAGGAAAAAGGAATTGAGGCAAAGGCAGCACAGAGCTCGCTGGAAGAGGATGCGGCAGCACTGGTACGCAACAGCCTCGGAAAGAAAAAAGCAGCTGCACCCGCAGCACAGAAAGCTCCGGTAAATACCGAAAACGCAAAGCCTGCTGAGGAAAAGGCTCAGGCACCCGCAAGGGAAGCAAAGGCTCAGGAAACGAAAGTTTCCGAGGAGACCAAATCTACTGAGGAGACGAAAAAGAAGAAAAAGATTATTTTCGTTAGCAACCCTCAGAATTCCAAGATGCCCGGACAGCGTCAGGGTGGTCAGAGTGGACAGAGTGGACAGGGACAGAGAAATGCAGGCGGACAGCGTCCGAATCAGGGCGGCAGATACCAGAACAATGGTTACCAGAATAATTCCTACGGCAACCGTGTTCAGGCACAGGCTCCCGTACGTCCCATCAAGCCGCTGACCCCTCCGTCTCCCACTCCCAGCGTGGCAATGGTACCCGGCAACCGTGGACAGCAGCCTGCGAAAAAGCCTCAGACACAGGCACCGGTAAAGGAGCAGGCAGTACAGAATACTGCAGCCGCACAGGCACCTCAGGCAGCACAGCCTGCACAGAATGTGGCACAGCCCAGACCGGCAGACAGACCTCAGAACGGTAACCGTGACAACCGCGATAACCGTCAGGGCGGTTACGGTCAGAATAATCGTGACAACCGTGGACAGAACGAGCGTGGCCAGAGCGGTTACAACCGTGACAACAGAGACGGCAATCGTGACAATCGTCAGGGTGGCTACGGACAGGGTAACCGTCAGGGCGGACAGAATGGTAACAGAGGAGGTATGGGCAATGGCAGACCTCAGGGAGGCGGATTTAACAGACAGGGTCGTCCGGGTATGGAAGGCGGTCAGGGTGATCGCCGCGGTAACGGCAATGGTGAGCGCGGTTACGGCAATAACGGCCGCGACCAAAGAGGCAATGGCGGATCGGGTAATCGATTCGGAGATAACAGACAGAATAAGGGCTTCGCTCCGGAACCTGCAGGCAAGGATCTTGAGAAGAAGCGCGAAGATGAAAAGAGACGTTTCAGCCAGGAGAAGGACAACAAGCGTTCCAAGAAGGACCATATCTACGAGGACGAGGACGCGCTGAAGAACAAGCCCGGACGTTTCATCAAGCCGGAAAAGAAGAAGGAAGAGGTACAGGAAGAGCAGATCAAGGTGATCGTGCTGCCGGAATCCATTACCATCAAAGAACTGGCTGAGAAGATGAAGTTACAGCCCGCAGCCATCATCAAGAAGCTGTTCCTGGAAGGTAAGATTGTAACCGTGAACCAGGAGATCTCCTATGAAGATGCAGAGAACATTGCCATGGAATATGACATTCTCTGTGAAAAAGAGGTCAAGGTAGATGTCATCGAAGAACTGTTGAAGGAAGATGAAGAGGACGAGGCAGATCTGGTGGAGAGACCTCCCGTAATCTGTGTTATGGGTCACGTTGACCATGGTAAGACTTCCCTGTTAGATGCTATCCGGAAGACCAACGTAACCGATCGTGAGGCAGGTGGTATCACCCAGCACATCGGTGCTTATACTGTAAATGTGGGAGACCGTAAGATCACCTTCTTAGATACTCCCGGACACGAAGCATTTACCGCCATGCGTATGCGTGGTGCCAATGCGACCGATATCGCTATCCTGGTAGTAGCAGCGGACGACGGCGTAATGCCCCAGACCGTAGAGGCGATCAACCATGCAAAGGCAGCAGGTGTGGAGATCATCGTAGCAGTGAACAAGATCGATAAGCCCTCAGCCAACATTGACCGTGTAAAACAGGAGCTGGCAGAGTACGAGCTGATCCCCGAGGATTGGGGCGGAAGTACCGTATTTGCACCGGTATCTGCGAAGAGCGGAGAAGGTATCGACCAGCTGCTTGACATGATCCTGCTGACCGCAGATATCATGGAACTCAAGGCCAACCCCAAGAGAAAAGCAAGAGGTCTGGTCATCGAGGCAGAGCTGGATAAGGGACGCGGTCCCGTGGCTACCGTACTGGTACAGAAAGGTACCCTGCATGTGGGAGATTTCATTTCCGCAGGCGTGGCACACGGTAAGGTAAGAGCCATGATCGATGATAAGGGACGCAGAGTAAAAGAAGCAGGACCGTCTACCCCTGTAGAAATCCTGGGCCTGTCCGATGTTCCCAGTGCAGGTGAAGTATTCCTGGCACATGATAATGATAAGACAGCAAAATCCTATGCGGAGACCTATCTGGCACAGAACAAGGAAAAGATGCTGGAAGAGACCAAGGGCAGAATGTCCCTGGATGATCTGTTCAGCCAGATCCAGGAGGGTAATCTGAAGGAACTGAACCTGATCGTCAAGGCTGACGTACAGGGTAGTGTCGAGGCTGTAAAACAGTCCCTGATGAAGCTGTCCAACGAAGAAGTAGTAGTTAAATGTATCCACGGCGGCGTAGGTGCCATCAATGAGTCCGACGTATCTTTGGCAAGTGCGTCCAACGCAATCATCATCGGATTCAACGTTCGTCCCGATGCGACTGCCAAGGCAACCGCAGAGAGAGAGGGCGTGGATGTACGTCTGTACAAGGTCATCTACCAGGCTATCGAAGATGTGGAAGCTGCCATGAAGGGTATGCTGGATCCCGTATACGAGGAGAAGGTTATCGGTCATGCAGAGGTTCGTCAGATCTTCAAGGCATCCGCTATCGGTAACATCGCAGGTTCCTATGTTCTGGACGGTGTGTTCCAGAGAGGCTGTAAGGTTCGTATCACCCGTGAGGGCGAGCAGATCTTCGAAGGCAACCTGGCTTCCTTGAAGAGATTCAAGGATGATGTGAAGGAAGTTAAGGCCGGATATGAGTGTGGTCTCGTATTCGAAGGCTTTGACAAGATGCAGGAGCTGGATATCGTAGAAGCATATATCATGGTGGAAGTACCACGGTAGGTTACTAGAACGCATCCGTTCGCAGATGCATTCCGCTTACCCACGCTCGCACTCTGAAAAAAACGTAGCGGACACTAAGAATCTTCCTGCGCTTTGCTTGCAAGATTCAAGTGCCGACGTTTTTCAACGGGGTTACGCGAAACGCATTCTGTTCGCGGATGCTCGCCAAGACGTCTACGATACCCGCAGGAAAGAATTAAGAAGGAATAAGAATGAGAAAGAATAGTGTGAAAAATACCCGTATCAACGGGGAAGTACAGCGCGTTCTGGCAGAGATCATCCGGGGCGGTCTCAAGGACCCCCGGATCAGTCCCTGGACCAGTGTGGTCGCTGTGGAAGTGGCACCGGATCTGAAGAGCTGTAAGGCATGGATCAGCGTGCTGGGAGACGAGGAAGTCAGAAAGTCTACCCTGCAGGGACTGAAGAGCGCCGAAGGCTTTATCCGCAGAGAACTGGCTCGTACCATCAATCTGCGTAATACTCCGGATATCACTTTTGTGATGGATCAGTCCATTGAATACGGTGTCAATATGTCCCACAAGATCGATGAGGTCATTGCAGCGGATGAACAGGCACAGAAGCCGGAAAATGAAGTGGTGGAAGATACGGAAGAAACAGAGGAAGGTGACGAGTAATGGATTTGCGTGAAGAATGTCTGAGTGCGAAAAAGATCGGCATCAGCGGACATATTCGTCCGGATGGAGACTGTGTGGGTGTATGTCTTTCCTTACAGATGTATCTGCGTAAACTCCTTCCCGAAGCGGAAGTTACCGTATATCTGCAGAAGCCGTCCGAAGAGTTTTCCTATCTGAAGGGATACGATGAGATTCAGACCGAATGTCCCGTGCAGGAGCCTTTTGATGTGTATTTTGCGCTGGATTGCAGTGGGGATCGTCTGGGAGATGCGGAGACGTATTTCCAGAATGCGAAAAAGAAGATCAACATTGATCATCACATCAGCAATTCCGGTTGCGGTGATGTGAATCTGGTCCGTCCGGAAGTGGGAAGTGCCTGTGAGGTGCTGTATCACATTATGGATGCGGAACTTATTGACAAGGATATTGCGGAAGCACTGTATACCGGCATCATCCATGATACCGGTGTATTCCAGTATTCCAATACGACACCGGAGACGCTGCAGGCAGCAGCGTTTCTGATCTCCTTCGGATTCAATTTCCCGAAGCTGATCGAGGAAAGCTTTTACCAGAAGACCTATCTGCAGACCCAGATCATGGGCAGAGCTCTGATGGAGAGCATTCGTTTCATGGACGGACGCTGCATCGTGAGCATGGTGGACCGCAAGACCATGGAATTCTACAATGCGGTACCGGGAGATCTGGACGGCATTGTGAACCAGTTGCGCAATATCAAGGGCGTGGACTGTGCGATTTTCATGTATGAGACCAACGTACTGGAGTACAAGGTCAGCATGCGTTCCAATGAGAAAGTAGATGTGGCGAAGGTGGCATCTTTCTTCGGAGGCGGCGGACATGTACGTGCCGCAGGCTGCACTATGAAGGGAACCTTCCATGATTGTGTCAACAATTTGTCACTGCACATCGACAAACAACTGCGGGGAGAACAGGGTTAATGGACGGCATCATCAATGTATATAAGGAAGCGGGCTTTACCTCCCATGATGTGGTAGCCAAGCTTCGCGGGATCTGCCGGCAGAAAAAGATAGGGCACACAGGTACACTGGATCCACAGGCTACCGGTGTGCTTCCTGTATGTCTGGGGAATGCTACCAGAGCATGTGAAATGCTGACGGACAGGACCAAGGAATATGTGGCAGAACTTCTGCTGGGACAGATCACAGATACCCAGGATATCACGGGAACCGTTCTGGAAGAGCGGGAAGTGGCGGTGAGTGAAGCACAGGTACGTGAAGTGATCGCCGGTTTTGTCGGCGGCTATGACCAGATCCCACCCATGTATTCTGCACTGAAGGTCAATGGGAAAAAGCTCTATGAGCTGGCCAGAGCGGGCAAAGAAGTGGAACGGCAGGCAAGACATGTGGATCTGCCGGCGATTGAGATTCTGGAAATAAAGTTTCCCGTGGTAAAATTCCGCGTGGAATGTTCCAAGGGAACCTATATCCGCAGTCTCTGTGCCGATATTGGGGAAAAACTGCGCTGCGGCGGCACCATGCAGAGCCTCGTTCGCACCAGAGTCGGGGAATTCCGGCTGGCAGATGCCCTGACACTTGCACAGCTGCAGGAACTTCGGGACACGGAGAGGCTGGAGGAAGCACTGCTTCCCACAGACCGTATTTTTTCGGATTTTCCCATGTTGCATGTGGAGGAAAAGTGGCGGAAACTGATCGATAACGGGAATGCTTTTTATCCGGGACAGACTGTGGAACATACCACACATCCGGCAGGAGAGTGGGTGCGCATCTACAGAGAGGATGACAGCTTCGTGGGCATTTATGCGTATGATGAAACGAAGGAATGGTACAAGCCCGTGAAGGTCTTCCCAAGTAATACAGAAAGCAGGAAATAGACTTGGAAATCATTGCAGGAACAACAGACTTTTATCTGGAAAAAGATACAGCAGTAGCCATCGGTAAATTCGACGGAGTCCATCTGGGCCACAGGAGACTTTTGGAAGAGATTCTTGGCCGAAAAAAATACGGGCTGGCGGCGTGCGTGTTCACCTTTGACCCTACACCGGCAGTGCTGTTCGGCCTGTCTGACGGTAAAGAACTGACTACCAGAGAGGAAAAAAGACGCCTGTTTGAACGTCTGGGAATCGACACTCTGATCGAGTTTCCTCTTACGAAGGAGACTGCAGCCACAGAGCCAGAGTGTTTTGCAACAGAGATTCTGGCCAAACAGATGAATACCCGGTTTGTGGCGGCAGGCGAGGATCTGTCTTTTGGCAAGAACGGCGCAGGAAATGCCGAACTTCTGGAGAGAATGGCGCCGCATCTGGGCTTTTGCGTCCAGACCATAGAGAAGATCGAAGTGAACGGCATCGAAGTCAGTTCCACTTACATCCGCAAGCTGGTGGAAGAGGGCCGGATGGAAGAGGCCGAAGAGATGCTGGGAATGCCTTATACACTGGTGGGAGAAGTGGAGCATGGCAATCATATCGGACATACCCTGGGATTTCCAACGGTGAATCTGCTGCCTCCCGCAGGCAAACTTCTGCCGCCCAACGGAGTTTACTATGCGGCGGTGCGCCATAATGGAAAGGTCTATAAGGCCATCAGCAATGTGGGAACCAAACCCACGGTTTCTTCTGAAAAAGTGATGGGGGTGGAATCTTATCTGTATGATTTTGACCAGAACATCTACGGGCAGGAGATCGAGGTGGCTTTGAAAAGATTTCGGCGCCCGGAACGCAGATTTGGATCGCTGGAAGAACTTAAGGAGCAGCTGGACCGGGATATTGCGGATGGTCGAAATGCGTAGGAAAAACAGCTGTTTTACGCAAACACGGTAGAAATTGCGTAAAGTTTTGTAAAGAAAAGTAAAAGAAAAGTAAAATTTACATTGCAAGTTTTTATTCTATCTCGTAAAATATATTTTGGATTGTTTATATAAGAATAAATTTGAAAATTATTGTTTTGGTTTTTCGGAAGAGAATCAAGAGAGATTGAGGGATTAAAAATGAGCTTTGGAACAATATTGACAATGGCAGGAGGTCTGGGACTGTTTCTATTCGGAATGGAGTTGATGAGTGATTCCATTGAGAAGGTAGCAGGTGCCAGACTTCGTCGTATTCTGGAAATCTTTACCACGAACCGTTTCATGGGTATGATCGTCGGTATTATCGTCGGCAGCGTCAGATGTGTATAAGAGACAGGTACAGTTATGGTCGTCAGCTTCGTTAACTCCGGTCTGATGAATCTGTATCAGGCGGCGGGCGTTATCCTCGGTGCAAACATCGGTACTACCATTACTTCACAGCTGGTATCTTTTAATTTATCCAAAATAGCACCGCTGATCCTGCTGGTTGGTGTGGTCGTGATGATGTTTACGAAGAAGGAAAAGGTCCGTAAGGTGGCGGAAGTGGTCGTTGGTTTCGGTATCCTGTTCGTAGGCCTGAGCACCATGTCCCAGGCTATGGCGAACATGAAGAATGAGCCACAGGTGGTCAATCTGCTGATGTCTCTGAAGAACCCGTTCTTAGCCACATTGATGGGATTTGCTCTGACAGCCATTATCCAGAGTTCGTCCGTAACGGTCAGCATTGTGTTGTTGCTGGCTAATCAGGATCTGCTGCCGTTACCTATTACGCTGTACATTATCCTGGGATGTAATATCGGTGCCTGCGCTACCGCAATGTTAGCTTCCATGACCGGTAAAAAGGACGCAAAGAGAGCAGCACTGATACATCTGCTGTTCAATATTATCGGTACGGTTATTATCTACATTGCCCTGTTTGTGGCAGGAGACCAGATTGTGGAACTGATCAAGTCTATCTCTGCGGACAACGGCCGGTTCGTAGCAAATGCACATACGCTGATCAAGATTGCGCAGGTAATTATGCTGTTCCCGTTCACCGGATGGCTGGTCAAGATGACTTACCTGATTGTACCCGGCGAGGATCAGAAGGTTGGTTACAGAGAGAGCTATCAGTTAAAATACATCGGCGACAAAGTGGTGTTCAACCCCGCCACTGCAGTGGTAGAAGTTATCAAGGAGCTGGAGCGTATGGCTTCTCTGGCAGAGGAGAACTTAAACCGTGCCATGAATGCCCTGATCACGCTGGATGAAGAGGACATTGAGGAGGTCTACGAGGTAGAGAAAAATATCAACTTCCTGAATCATGCCATCACGGATTATCTGGTGAAGATCAACCAGACCACGCTGCCCATCGAGGACTTGAACAGTCTGGGTGCCCTGTTCCATGTGGTGAACGATATCGAGCGTATCGGTGACCATGCGGAGAACGTGGCGGATGCTGCCAGACAGCGTAAGGAAGAAGGCGTTTCCATCAGTAAGGAAGCCCAGAAGGAACTGGGAGATATGCTGGAAATGGTCAACAAGATCATCCGTTATGCTGTAGAAATGTTCGCCAAGAGCGATGAATCCCATATGCAGGAGATCGTTACTCTGGAGGATCAGGTAGACGAGAAGGAACGCGAACTGCAGAAGAAACATGTAGAGCGTCTGACCAAGGGAGAGTGTTCTCCCGAAGCCGGCATGATCTTCTCCGATATCGTATCCGGACTGGAGAGAGTAGCAGACCATGCCACCAATATCGCTTTTGCCATTACCACAGAAGAGGATGCCGAAGACGGCGATATCAAACGGTAATTAACTGGAAAGTTAGTAAAGAAATGCTATCAAATCCCCGTAGCCCTTGGCAAGGTATAAGAAACGCGGCACGCTCGTACTTTAGTACGATGCGCTCCTGTCGCAGAGCGTAGCGGTACATAAGCGGTCACAATACGACCGCTAAGTACCGACGTCTGCTTACGGCACTGCTTATTCTTATACCCAGCCGGGGCTACTGTTTTTTTAAACTTTCCAAAACGCAGAACTCCCGGCGTATGCGGTGCCATGTCGAAGATGTTTGTCGGAGGATGTTGATATTTTCTAGAAAAGTGCTGAAAGGCAGGGGGAAAGCGGACACGATGTCCGCGTCAGCCGATTGTCGACATGGATGTCGACTGTAGGCGGCCCCGTCATGACGAGAATTACTCATCACTTTTCGTAGAAAATTCACATCCGGAGACCTTACATCGAGACATGTGTATCGCATGCTCCGGGAGTTCGTGGATTTTGCCAATGTATTTAACTAACTCTCAATTTACTTAAAGTACTGTACACCGGATTCAAAGATCTTCATATCCTGCTCGCCATAGATGTTCATGGCCACAGCGGTATCTCTTCTCTCGGAATGTGCCATCTTACCGAAGCATCTGCCGTCGGGAGAGGTGATACCCTCGATCGCACAGTAAGATCCGTTGATGTTGTACTCCTCATCCATGGATACATTACCGTTCTGATCAGCGTACTGAGTAGCGACCTGTCCGTTAGCAAAGAGCTTGTCGATCCACTCTTTCGGTGCTACGAAACGGCCCTCTCCGTGGGATGCGGGATTGCAGTAGGTAGCACCCAGTGTAGCGCCCTGTAACCAGGGAGACTTGTTGGATACGACTTTGGTGTATACCATCTTGGAGATATGACGGTTGATGGTATTGAAGGTCAGGGTAGGTGAATCCTCCTTCTGACCGGTGATTTCGCCGTAAGGAACCAGTCCCAGCTTGATCAGAGCCTGAAATCCGTTACAGATACCCAGTGCCAGTCCGTCTCTCTCATTTAACAGCTTCATGACCGCTTCCTTCAGCTTCTCATTCTGGAATGCGGTTGCGAAGAACTTCGCGCTGCCGTCAGGCTCATCACCTGCGGAAAAGCCGCCGGGGAACATGATGATCTGTGCCTGTGCAATGGACTTCTCGAATTCCTCTACGGATTCGCGGATATCCTCTGCGGTCATGTTACGGAACACTCTTGTCTCCACATGGGCTCCGGCACGTTCAAATGCCTTGGTGCTGTCGTATTCACAGTTGGTTCCGGGGAATACCGGAATGAATACGGTAGGCTTTGCGATCTTGTGCTTACATACATAAATACTGTCTGCCTTGTAAACATTGCTTGCCACTGCCTCGGTACCCTTCACTGCCTTGGTGGGGAATACCTTCTCCAGCTTGGAAGTCCAGGAAACAAGTGCCTCTTCCATGGTGATCTTCACATCACCATATACGAATACAGGCTCCTCGGTCACGGTACCGATCACGGTGTAATCCAGTTCCTTCTCTTCCAGTGCAGCCATCTTGTCTGCGGGGATCTCTGCCAGAATATCGCCCAGTCCGTTGTCAAACAGGTCGTCTGTGGTTACCTCATCGTCGATCTTCACACCCAGCTTGTTACCGAAGGCCATCTTTGCTACAGCTGCTGCCACACCCTTGGAATCCAGAGCATAAGCGGATACGATCGTACCATTTTCGGTCAGTTCGTGGATCTTGCCATATAATTCTGCCACATTCTCATACATCGGAATGTCGAAATCGTCTTTATTAATAGAAAAACGTACCAGCTTATTGCCGGGGGTCTTCAGTTCCGGAGTAATAATATCGCCATATTTTGCCACGTCCACTGCAAAAGATACCAGTGTGGGAGGTACATCAATATCATTGAAAGTACCGGACATACTGTCCTTACCACCGATGGAGGGCAGCCCGAACCCGATCTGTGCATCGTAGGCGCCTAACAGTGCTGCGAAAGGCTGGCTCCAACGCTCAGGATCGCTGGTCATTCTGCGGAAGTACTCCTGGAAGGTAAAGCGGATCTTGCTGAAATCACCGCCGGAAGCCACGATTTTCGCCATGGACTCTGTCACTGCGTAGACAGCTCCGTGGTAAGGACTCCAGGAGGACAGATACGGATCGAAGCCGTAACTCATCATGGTCACGGTATCGGTCTTACCTTCCAGTACAGGCAGTTTGGCTACCATGGTCTGGGTCTCAGTCAGCTGATATTTTCCACCGTAGGGCATCAATACACTGCCGGCACCAATGGAGGAGTCGAACATCTCTACCAGACCCTTCTGGGAACATACATTGAGGTCATTTAACAGTGCCACCCAGGCACCCTTCACATCGCCCTCTTCCAGTTTCTCACCTACAGCGGGAACAGCCCATTTATCAAAATAATTCTCTTCTTCGGAAGGAATATCTACTTTTACTTTGGTCTCCTGATGGGCACCGTTGGTATCCAGGAAAGCTCTCTTCAGATCCACGATGGGCTTGCCCCTCCAGTTCAGTACCAGTCTGGGTTCCTCAGTAACAACTGCTACGGGAACAGCCTCCAGGTTCTCTTCCTTTGCATAGCCCAGAAAAGTATCTACATCCTTAGGATCTACTACCACTGCCATACGCTCCTGAGACTCGGAGATTGCCAGTTCCGTGCCATCCAGTCCGGCATATTTCTTGGGTACCTTGTCCAGATCTACGGTCAGACCGTCTGCCAGCTCACCGATGGCAACGGAGACACCGCCGGCACCAAAGTCGTTACATTTTTTGATCAGACGGCTGACTTCCTCACGACGGAACAGTCTCTGGATCTTACGCTCGGTCGGTGCATTACCCTTCTGTACCTCAGCACCACAGGTCTCGATGGAAGTATCGGTATGTACCTTGGAGGATCCGGTCGCACCGCCGCAGCCGTCACGTCCAGTACGTCCGCCTAACAGGATGATGATATCGCCGGGATCAGAGGTCTCACGGATAACATTCCTGCGGGGAGCTGCGCCCATAACGGCACCGATCTCCATACGCTTTGCCACATAAGAAGGATGATAGATCTCTTTTACAAAGCCGGTAGCCAGACCGATCTGGTTACCATAAGAGGAATAGCCACTGGCTGCGCCTCTTACCAGCTTCTTCTGGGAGAGCTTGCCGTGCAAAGTCTCGGATACAGGAACGGTAGGATCCGCAGCACCGGTGACACGCATTGCCTGATATACATAGCCACGGCCGGACAGGGGATCACGGATGGCACCGCCCAGACAGGTGGCAGCACCACCGAAAGGCTCGATCTCTGTAGGATGGTTGTGGGTCTCGTTTTTGAAAAATACCAGCCACTCCTCGCTCTCTCTATGGTCGCCGTAATCCATCTCCACGGGAACCACTACGGAGCAGGCATTGATCTCATCGGATTCTTCCATGTCATCCAGTTTGCCGTCTTTTTTCAGCTTTCTCATGGCCATCAGTGCCAGATCCATCAGGCAGACGAACTTGTCCTCTCTGCCTTTGAAGATCTCTTCTCTGGTATCCAGATAGCTCTGGTAAGTGGTCTCTAAGGGAGAACGATAATAACCCTCACCGAATTCCACATCGGTCAGCTCGGTGGAAAAAGTGGTGTGACGGCAGTGATCGGACCAATAGGTATCCAGTACACGGATCTCCGTCATAGAAGGATCTCTCTTCTCATCATCATGGAAATATTTCTGGATATGCAGGAAATCTTTGAAGGTCATGGCAAGTCCCAGAGATTCATACAGAGCTTTTAAACTGCTCTCGTCCATATCTCTGAAGCCGTCAAAAACAGCAACATCAGCGGGATCATCATACACCGTGATCAGAGTATCCGGCTTCTCCATGCCGGTCTCTCTGGAATCTACAGGGTTGATACAGTAAGATTTGATCTTGGAAAATTCTTCGTCGGACACCTGTCCTTCGATCATATAAGTCACAGCGGTACGGATCACAGGTTCTTCGTCCTCTTTTAAGAACTTCACACACTGCACTGCGGAATCCGCTCTCTGATCGAACTGTCCGGGAAGGAACTCTACGGAAAATACTTTTGCATCCGCAGGAATCTCGATGGTCTCTTCATACAGATCATCTACGGGAGGCTCGGAAAATACAGTCTTGCAGGCTCTTGCAAACACCTCATCCGAAATATTCTCCACATCATAGCGGATAAACTCACGAACCTTTGCCACATCGATACCCAGATAATTTTTCAGTTCGTCGTGCAGCTCTTTTGCCTTGACGGCATAAGGTTCCTTTTTCTCTACATAGATACGTCTTACGTTGCTCATGTCTCTCCTCCGAAATTTTATACTATGCGACACTATTCAGAACCCCATTCGCAAAACCACATCTTGCGATGCTTACTTTTTGCTCATGTGGTTATCTCACCATATAAATATCATCAGATGCCCTTACAATGCGAGCCTTTGACGTACATATGATTATATTTACATGGTTCTGAATAGTATCATACAACATACTATATTTTCCCACAATAGCAGAAAACAACAAATTTAGATAGATTTTACCTGCCTTTTTGAACGGTTCGTCATTCATGCAGTCTGTGGATCAGCCGGTAAGCGATGTCCTTCTCGCAGATCAGGGCCTCCGTGTGGGCGAAAAATACGATGCCGTCCGTGGGGGCCAGAATCTTCTCCCTCACCGTTCCATCGTAAGGGTCTATAATTTCTGCCATCTCATTTCCATAGCGCACATCGTCTCCCGCATGTACTTTTCCCCGGAAAATTCCCGCCCGGTTCGCAGGTACATCACTCAGATCCTTTTCATATATAACATGACTGATATAGCCGGAATGACTCTCGTACCGGATCAGCCCCATACGTTTCAGGAAACGTAAGACCGCTGCCACCGCCTGTCTTGCACTCACCTCATCGATCTGGGTATTCTGATTCGTGTATACCGAAAAGGCGGCCGTCATCTCATCCTGCCAGTTATAATTCAGTGTCTTGGTATCAATGGGTACCGGCTTGCGCACCACCACATAAGGAAGTCCGAACAGATTCGCCAACGACGTATTCTGATAGCCTGTCTCCATCATACGCACATGGGGCACGAATTCTCCCGGTCTGTAAAAGGACGTAAACTGGATCCCATAAACGTAGTCCCGGATCTCCGTAAGCAACGCATTGGTCAGACGGTCCGCCGGCTCCCCGTAATCATTTCCCGGAAAACTCCGATTGATATCCGCTTCCTTGACACCGAAAAAGCGGCGGCTGATATTCACGGAATAGGCATTGATGGTAGGAATCACCAGAATCTGTTTGCCGGCACTGATACAGCCGTTGTTTTCCAGTTCCCGCAGTGTCTTCACCAGTTGGGAACAGATATACATCTGCTGGATCTCATTGCCTCTGGCTGCGCCAACGATGCAGGCAGACTTCTCGCCCTTGCCGAACTGAAAGCCCTTGATGCGCATATCTTCTCTGTAGGTCGAATGTATGGTATAAATATCTCTCTCAAACATAATCTTTTCACTCCGTCAGGATCCGCGCCAGCAGATCTCCTTCATAGACCACCGGATAAGCTCTCAGGGTAAACAACAGCCCGCCTTTTGCGGTACGGATCTGCTGCTTCACCGTCCCTTCAAATGGATCCACCACTTTCCCGATCAGATCTCCTTTTTTCACATAGTGGTTGTGCTCGATCAGTGGCAGGAACACACCGTCTGACTTGCTGCGGATAAACTCCACCTCACCGTCACTGGATATCGCAGGCTCCTGCACCTTTGGCTCCGGGCCTGTCCAGATCCCCATTTCACTCATGATGTGGAAAATACCGTCCACGATCTGATTACCGAAGGATCTGTGGATGTCATGCCCCTGTCCCATCTCCAGCACCAGTGTGGGAACTCCCAGCAGATTCATGGAATGGGCCAGCGTCGATTCATGCACCGTGGCAGTGGCATTCATCCAGATCATGTCGGCATTGGTCATTTTCGCATAGGGAAGCAGTGCCTCCGCAAAATCTTCACTGAGTCGTACCTGTGGGATCTCACGCACAAAAATATCACTGGCGTGCAGATCGATACAAATATCGGATCCGATCAGGGAATCCACCACAGTTGCCGTGATCCGCTCCATCATATCCCCCGATGTGTCTCCCGGAAACATACGGTTCATATCCATATCCAGTCTCGGCACCGTCCGGCTGGCCATGTCGATTCCCAGCGGATTCAATGCCGGATAGATATCTACGATTCCTTTCAAATACTCCGGATGCTCTTTTACTCTTCGCGCCGTCTCATAACAGATGTACTGTCCCTCCAGTTCATCCCCGTGGATGCCGGACACCAGACTGATTCTGGATAAATTCCGTTCTTCTCCCTCCGGACGGATCCGGTTCCTGCGGATTGCCAGATGTCCTCCCGCCGGAAGTTCCATGCTGATGATCGTTTCTGTCATACTTACCTTTTCCCTCTCTTTATCTCTTTGCAGCTTTTCTACACAGAAAATGCTTCAGGAAACTTTCCCTGAAGCATCATCACCCGTTGTCTTATTAATCTTCTACACCCAATCCGCGCAACAGATACAGGATCTCACGATCCACCGCTTCCGCCGTCACGCCGATGGTCTGGGCCGAAATCTTCAGTCCTTCCAGCACAAACATAATATTTCTCGCAGTTCCCTCACAGTCCTCGCAGATAAACTCTCCGTTATCCACACCTGCCTCGATCAGTTTTTCAATGATCTTCACTGCGGAATCAAACTGCTTTTTTAAAATATTGTCTCTCTTGGGCAGTTCGTTTTCAAAATAGAATTCATAGGTAGCCTGCGTCAGTGTATTCTTCTTGCGCAGAAGCTCTTTCTTCTGCTCCTTTAAAAACAGAAGCAGGATATCCGCTGCGGTAGCATCCTCCGTAATACTGTCGGAAAATACGTCATCCGCCTCCTCACTCTCCATGCGCAGCACTTCCATGAAGATCTGACTGGTATTCTCAAAATATAAATAGAGTCCGCCACGGCTGATGTCGCAGGCCTCTACAATATCCTTCATCGTTACTTTTTTGAAGCCCTTCTCCACAAATACTTCTCTGGCTTTCTCTACGATATATCGCTTTTTCTGTACTGATTTTTCTCCCATGGATCTATCCTGCCTTTCCCCACTCAAAGCTTTCCGTTCGCCGGTGTCTTATCCCAGAATTCAATGATCTCCTGCATCTGTTTCAGTACCAGATAAAAGATCTGCTCCGATACCGCCTCGCTCCACAGATTTCCCTTTGTTCTGCCGCCTAAGACATATTTTGACAGGATTCCTCTGAGGATATCCCATTCCTTCCATCCTGCTTTCTGAATAATATCCCGCTCCTCCTGATGAGTGCGGATCCGGTGTCTTGTGTATACATAGGCATAGTTGCGATCCATCAGGGGACTTTTCGTCGCTTCCCTGACGAAATTCAGGAGAGTCCCGTCATATACCGGAAAAGACACGGAATTCACTCCGATATCCTGTCCGCTGTAGATAGAGCTGGCTCTCTTGCCGGCGCTCTGCTCCAGCCAGGGCAGGTAGGGAAGTAACGGCCTCACTGCCTGCTTATATGATTCCAGCAACTGCTCTCTGTATTCACTGCTCTGTTCCATAACCCCAATATACCTTTCCATGTACCGTTTTCTACCGAAAACATCGCTTTTTTCGTCTGTCAATGTAAAAGTGACACATATGTAGTTTTATTTTATCACATTTCTATCAAAAGTACAGTAGAAAATTGTTGGTATTATGGTGTATAATGTGTATTAAGTATTTGTATGATAAGACGAGGTATTGGAATGGCTGGAATCGTATTGGAGAAGGGGAAAACTATATATAGCTATGGGCAGCCCATGACTGCATTGCATCTGATTACCAACGGTAAAGTAGATGTATCATATCCCGGCGGCTCTTATACTCTGGGAAAGGGAGACGTGATCAGTATCTGTGAGATCTGCTCCGAGATCCATCTGCTGGGCTATACCACGTTGGAGGATACAACGATCCTGACGTATCCCCTGACCAGTCTGGATTCCCTGAATGATATTCTACAGAAGCACCCGGACGTAGCACGTCTGTTCTGTCTGTCCTGTTTCCGTCAGATCAATATTCTGCTGAACCGCAGTTCCATTTCGGAATTGAACTGCAGTGAGCTGTATCGTACTCTGACAGATGATATTGCCACCTACAATACACTGTGTAGCCGTTACCGTCTGCAGGCGAGATCCCTGGAACATTTCGATGAGCTGAATGCTTTTCTTGGGGATGATTCACCGGACATCTGGCTGAACGGCTATTACATGGGCTTAAGCAGGATCCTGGCTTCGGACAATTACCGGATCCTGGTACAGGAGTCGGATCTGTCCATTGGTATGCTGCGTAAGGGAAGTCTGGACTTCCGCCGTACTTACCAGAGCCTGGAGGAACAGTTCCACTATCTGCAGCAGGTCGGTTCCTTCTATTTCCGGGAATCCGGCAACGATCTTTTTGATTTTTATACTTCTTTGTTCTATAAACTGGGACAGGATAATGAAGACAGCAAGGCGGTCTACGACCGCATTCACCGTATGCTTTCTAAGGCCGGCGATCTGTCCTTCATCGATCAGGAACTGTTTGCCTCCAGATCTCAGACCTTCCAGAGCAGCCTGAATCTCATGGAATCCAAGGATTCCGCTGAGGCAGGTTCTTCCGGAGATTCCGAGATCCTTGGCAAGCTTGCCGGATCGCTGAACACTATTCTGGATTACGCCGGTTCGGATCTGGATACCGTGACCAGCTTCCGTCAGCATGTCCACGCTTACAAGCTGCTGTCCGACCGGGCTTCCCAGGATCAGGATGTCGCTCTTTTACGCAGACAGCTGACCGAAGAATTTTATCTGCTCTACTCCCTCCTGTTCACCCAGACGCTGGAACAGCCGAACATTCCCATGCCGGTCAAAATGTTTCTGTATTTCGGTTATGTGGATGAGGAGCTGGCCGGTCTGAAAAATGCAGTCACCCTGTACCGCATAGCAGAAGCCATGTCGGATCACAGCGATATCGGTGTCTATACCTTTTATGACTGGCTGATGGCCATCTTCCGCGGGAAGAAATCTCCCAGCCGGAACGAATTTGACCAGGATTATTCCGATTATATTCACAAACAAAAGGTCGGTGGCAATATTACGGATGCAGAGCTCAAGGCATTGGAGAACAATCCCATGGCCAAGGTCAATTACGAGCTCCGGAATATGTTCCCTCAGGTCAACAAGATCACCTTCGGACGGATCACTACTTTCTGTCCGCTGTTCTGCGCAGATGATGTGCTGAAGGATCTGGAAAGCTCCTATGTCACCGTTTCTCGTGTCTCCCAGATTCTCGAGGAGATCCGCCGGGTAGATTACACGGCATTCTATAGAGAAAGTCTGGATATGGAGCACATAGATGTCATGGGTAAGGAGACAATTCATCTGGAATATCTGCCGGACATCATCCTGATGCCCAACGTCGGTATCCGCGGTGTCATGTGGCAGGAAATTGAGGGCAAGCGCCGTAACAGCCCCGGTCGTATGGTCTTCTCCATTTTCCATCTGGAGGATCTGAAGACGACCTTCACCCACCTGACCGGTGAATTCCGTTGGGAGCTGTGCAAGAGAGTCCAGGGTAACCGCTGGAACGATGTCTCCATCAGTTCCCTGACCAGTGAATATTTCGATTATATCCAGTTCTACCGCAAGAACCATGATCTGAGTACAGAGGCCAAGGAAAAGGTAAAATCCAGCCTGCAGCGTGCCAAGAACAGTTTCAAGGAAATGTTCGTAAGGGATTATATGATCTGGGTGCTCTTCGAAGGTGCCGGATCCCCGAGACTGAACAAAGTAGCCCGTCAGATCATGTTCACCTACTGCCCGTTCCCGGAGGATATTTGCAATACGCTGGCTCAGAACCCGTTGTATGCCGATCTTCTGGATCGCCGTAAGATCAAGGTAGCCCAAGGCTTACATCATCTGGATGTTCTGACCCGAAAGCTGCAAAACGGTAATATTCCGGTTCCCGAGACCGTGGCACAGGAACGCTATTATTTAAGTGGCAGCAAAAAAGCATAGCACATACATATAGCAAAAAGATTCACTCTCCACCCGGGGAATGAATCTTTTTGTTATGTTGTCTTATTTGCTTTCAGATACCTTATGCGTTTGCCAGCTGTTTGCCAAGTTCTCTACACTCTGACAGGCCATCCTCGTCCGGTGTCTCATGGCAGATCAGGCCCTCACCGTTCAACACAGTAGCTCCTGCTGCTTCCATACGGGTGGTCCAGTCTCTCATCCACTCACCGTCTCCCCAGCCATAGGAACCGAACAGTGCGATCTTTTTGCCGGAAGCAAAGCCTTCCACATCACATACAAAAGGCTCCATCTCGGATTCCTCCAGGACTTCCGCTCCCATCGCGGGACAGCCCAGTGCAAACTTGGGAGCAGCCTTTAGTTCGTCAAGGTTGGCGCCGGTCACAAATACTACCTCCGCTTCCTTCCCGGCTTCCCGGATACCCTCTCCGATGGCCTCTGCCATAGCCTGGGTGTTACCACCCTGTGTCCAGAATACTACATAAATCTTATCCATTTATTTTTCCTTCCCTTCCGCACCTTTCCGTGCCTGTTTCTATGCTGCGGTACATCCGCAGATATCTATGATTTCTGTCATCTTTAATCCATAATGCAACAGCTGGATCAAATTTTCCCTGGCATATTCATATTTTTCAAAAAGTCTCTGTTTTCCTTCTTTATCCGCATATACTTTCCAATAACCGGTGCAGAGGCTGTTCTTCCCCTGATGTCTGATAAATCCTTCCACATCCTCCGGGGGATATCCTAACAGCAATCCCAGTTCGTGGGGGAACGGCTTCCCTCTCTCTGCATAGGTTTCATAACGATCGCAAAATACCGGCAAAATATCCTCCAGCCGATCGGATTCGTACCCTGCCTCCCGCAGCAGTTTCTGTACCTGCGGCATTTTCAGATACTTTTCCAGCCGGTCTTCCCGATACAACAGTATTACCATTTTCTCCTCTGTTTCCAACAAGGGATACAGGGAAAGCACACTGCCTTCAACGATCCTTCCCACCTGTGTAAAGCCTTCCGGGGAAATCGTCAGCAGATTGGAAATCTTAAGTCCCGTGATCAGCGGTGCACACTGCAAAGCCAACTGTAGTTCCACATCGTCTGCTTCCATTTCACACAGGATCTCCCACGTTTCCTGACTCAATCAGCGCTTCACCTCCTGCCATCCAAAAGTCATTGAGTTAGTTGTGCCTAACCTATATAAATAATATAGAAAAAAGCAGTTCCCGTCAAGGGAACTGCCTGATAGAAATTCTCAACACATAAATTTTTAAAATGATATTTCAGAATTCAGACCTTTCTGCGGTCCAGCCCTGTACTGCGATAGTATTCTGCCTTGTCCTGATACATCCGTCTCTCGGACTCCGTCAGTAAATGATCCTTTCCCACGGCTTCCAGAGTGTTCACCGCTGCTCCTACTGCCATGGAGACATCATGAGCTGCCAGCTCTGTTTTTAATTCCTCCACCTTTTGATAGAATTCCTTTTCAGAAATTCCAGTGCACAGAACCACCAGTTCATCTCCGCCGATACGGAACATTCCATTTCCCTCAAATACACGTTTCAAGCAGTCACAGCACCTGCGGATCAGGCGGTCTCCGGCGGAATGTCCTTCACTGTCATTGATCCGTTTTAATCCTGTAATATCACAGTATACCACGCCGATGGGCTCGGTATGGTCCACCTGCTCAATGTACCTCTCCATAGCATAACGGTTCCCCAATGTCGTCAGCGGATCCGAATAACTCATCACTTCCAGCTCCCGTACCAGATTTCTCTGCTTCAGGGACGATACGATAAAGTGTCCCATGATCTGCAGCATCTCCGACACAAATTCAAAATATCTGGTCGAAGGATTGTCTACTCCGTAGAAGCCGATTACTTTCCCATCATCATAAAGCGGAACCACCACCAGGGAATGAATATTCTGTCTTACCAGAACTTCATACATCTGCGGATCCACATCTTTCATTTCTTCCAGATTCTCTGTGACAATACTCTGATTCTCATCAAACTTCCGATACCATTCCGCACAGATCTCCGGCGGTAGATCCTGAAGGGTATCCTTTTCCGGTGCGACTCCCTTGGCTACCCATTCGTATGTATTGTGGTCATGATCGTGGTCATCCTTTTCAAAAATATAGGCCCGTTCCGCTTCCAGATTCTTTCCGACGAATTCCAGCAGCACCTGCAATGTCTGATCCATGCTCTCCTGCCGCTGTGCCACACGGATGGCTTCATTCAACGCAGCCTCCATATTACGGTAATCTTCGGATTTGTGCCCTCTCCCATTCAGATTGCCACAATCTATGGCGATTTCCATACGGTATTTTCTCCCGTCATCTTCTACCAGTGTGTCCTTGATATGAAGTTCTCTTCGCAGCAGCGGATTGTAATATTCCCATTCCTTAAAAAAACCCGGCTTTAACTGTTCATTATTACACATGCCACAGGGCAGAGAATTTCCCTGCAATATCTCATAACACTTTAACCCAATGATCTCTTCAAGACTTTGAAATCCATAGCTCTTCAGAGTCTTCTTGTTCATATATATCAATTCATGAGTCTCTGCATCTGCCACATATACATATTCACCCAGATTCTCGAAAAATTCCCATATTTTACTCATATACGCCAACCTGCTTCCGTATTCTTCCCCTCATTATAATTAATCAGTATACACTTGCAAACGCTTTACGGCAAGCCTGTTCTCTCAAAAATGTCTGTAATAATCTCACATCATCCGTGATCACACCGTCCGCCCCACAGTTTACGATCCGAAGCATGACACCGGAAGTATTGGCTGTCCACCCGTATACCGACTTTCCGCAGTAATGAATGGCATCTACCATATCCACTGTAAGATTTCTCCCCTCGATACTATAGCTGTCAGCATAGTCCAGCTCATAATCCTCTTCTTCCAGATCATGGGCAATAAAAACTGTTGAAATCCCCGGTTCCAGCTCCTTCATTTTCTGCAGGATTCCCTTGTTCATGGAACCTATAATACACTCATCCACCATATCATAATCCTGCAGCAGAGTCAGCACGCTTTCCTCCAGTGCATCCTCCTGTCCGGTATATTTCAGTTCGATCATCAGAGTGATCCTGCCTCTGGCACAGGCAAGCATTTCTTCCAGTGTCGGGATCTGTTCTCCCCGGTATGCTGCCGAAAAACCGCTGCCCACTTCCAGGGTTTTGAGAGCATCTGCCTCCGCATCCCATACGCAGATATCCTCTCCTGTGGTCCGTTTAAAATTACTGTCATGCATAACGATCAGGGTTCCGTCCGACAACTGCTGCACATCAATCTCTGCAATAGGCGCTCCATCCCGGATGGCCTGTTCCAGGGCCGCCACCGTGTTCTCCGGAGCTACTTTTGCCCCCGCCCGATGCGCTACCACGATCACAGGAGCGTCTTTACCTGCGGCCTGTACCTGCGGCAATACACCATATGTCAGAAAATAGAGGCAGAGAAGCATAACAATCGCTGTTTTTCTGATAATTTTCATCACATTGCCCTCCCATGAAAGTTATTTGTCAATTTTATTGTAACTATTGACTATAAACTCCATACAAGGAAAATGTTAACTTTTTGTAAATATTCAGAGCCACGTAAATATAACCGGAGGAACGTCGAATGCTTGCATTCGTAAGATCCTCTGGCTATATTTATGTGGCGAAGTAACCACATGAGCAAAAGGAAAGCATCGGAGATGCGATTTTGCGAATGGGGTTCTGAATATTACGACTATTCAGAGCCATGTAGCTTCAGGCAGGGTATTCGGCAGATGCTTGCATACGCAAGAATATCTGCCTGAAGTTATAGGGCGAATTATCGTTCTGAATCGTCGGTAAGCCCGGATAAGCGTACTCACTTCCGTAACATCACTACCAGCTCATGAGCCAGCAGTGGAAATGCTGCCAGTACATTCAATAGCAGCCATTCCTGTCCGGACAGATGGGAGGTTCCGAACGCTCCGATGAGAAACGGTACTTCTGTTACCGCAAACTGCAGCGCAAATCCAATAACACAGGCCAACACCATCAGCGGATTATCCCAGGGTCTCATGGCAAATACGGACTTCTGCATATCCCGCATTCCTACTGCATGATACAGCTGGCACATTCCCAGTACTGTAAAAGCATAGGTCTGGGATCGGGCAAGTATTTTTTCCCGGGACAGTAATTCACGAAGTCCCTCCACCCAGTGAGACAGATTCCAGGACAATTCTCCCCTGCCTGCCAGGATCCCACAGGGCAATACCAGAAATGCCGCCAGACCGATACCGGTGATCAGCGCTCCATAGAGTAAGGTACAGGCCATTCCGCCCCGGGCGAACAGACTCTCCGCTGCTTTTCTTGGAGGACAGCGCATCAGGCTTTTTCCGTCATTTTTATCCACTCCCAGTGCCAACGCCGGAAGGGAATCCGTGATCAGATTGATCCACAGTATATGACTGGATTTTAGAGGGGAAGCCAGCCCCAGAGCCACTGCTACGAACATGGTCATCAGTTCCCCGAGATTGGAGGACAGTAAAAATATCACCGACTTGCGGATGTTTTCATAGACGCCTCTGCCTTCCTCGATTGCCTTTTCAATCGTTGCAAAATTATCATCCGTCAATATCATGTCCGCCGCCTGTTTAGCCACATCCACGCCGGTTCCCATGGCTACACCGATATCTGCTGCTTTCAGAGAAGGAGCATCGTTCACACCATCCCCTGTCATGGCCACAATCTCCCCATTCTGCTGCAGCCCCTTCACGATCCGTACCTTCTGGGCCGGAGTCACTCTGGCATAAACCCTGATATTCCTGATCCTCCTGGCAAAAGAAGCATCATCCAGATGATTCAGTTCTTCCCCTGTAATACACTGACTGCGATGCCCTGCAATCCCCAGCTGTCTTGCAATGGCATAGGCGGTATCCACATGATCCCCGGTGATCATTACTGTAGATACACCTGCACGGCGGAAAATCTCCACCGCTTCCTCCGCCTCCGGTCTGGCAGGATCACGCATCCCCACGATTCCCAGGAATGTCATACCTTCTTCCCCACACCCGGGAGTGTTTCCGCTCTGTGCTGCCGCCAGTGTCCGAAGCGCCAGGGAATTCATGAGTTCTACAACCTCACTGATCCTTTTTCTCTGTCCGGCTGTCATTGGCACACTTCTTCCGTCCTGTAAAATATGAGTGCAGTGCTGTACGATCACATCCGGTGCCCCCTTCGTATAGGCAATGCTTCCCTTATGCCCTCCGTTTTTCGGGATTCTGTGATAGGTCGTCATCATCTTCCGGTCCGAATCGAAAGGCTTTTCATCATAGCGGGGGTACTGCTTCTCCAGACGTTCTCTATGCATCCCCATCTTCTCTCCGAAGTCTAAGAGCGCCAGTTCCGTTGGATCTCCGATCCGTTGCTCTCCCTGCAGGGAAGCATCGTTGCACAACAGCATTCCCCGGAGCATCTCCTGTACGCATCGGGATTCTCCCCTGCCATTGCTGCCGGCAGCATCCTCCAGCACATCATACCACCAGCATTTTTCCACCGTGAGCCGGTTCTGGGTCAGTGTGCCGGTCTTATCCGAGCAGACCACGCTGACCGCTCCCAGAGTCTCAACGGAAGGCAGTCTGCGGATGATCGTATGTACTTTGACCATTCTGGTCACTGACAATGCCAGACAGATCGTCACCACTGCCGGCAGACCTTCTGGCACCGCAGCCACCGCCAGGGAAATCGCCACCAGCAGCATTTCCGGAATATTTCTGTGTTGAAATACCGCCAGCAGAAACAATGCCGCACATACTCCCAGCGATAAAATACTCAGAAGCTTTCCCATATCCCCCAGACGTTTCTGTAACGGTGTCATTTCCTCTTCCGCATCTGTGATCATGGAGGCGATCCTGCCGATCTCCGTGGCCATGCCCGTAGCTGTCACGATTCCTTCTCCGTGGCCATGGGTCACCACAGTAGACATATATACCATATTGACCCGTTCAGCCAATGGAATCTCGTGTCTGCAGTCTGCCAGAAACAGCGCATCTTTTTCCACAGGTACCGATTCTCCGGTCAGGGCGGATTCCTCTACCTGCAGATTGGAGCTTCTGGTCAGCCGTATATCCGCAGGTACCTGTGCCCCTGCCTCCAGGTCTACCAGATCGCCCGTCACCAGTTCCGCCGCCGGAATCTCCTGACGGATACCTTCCCTGATCACAATGGTCTGTGGACTGGTCAGCTTTTTCAACGCTTCCAGTGCCTTTCGGGCTTTTCCCTCCTGCAGCATGCCCACCAGGGCATTGACCACTACCACAGTGCCGATGATCACGGCATCACTGAGCTCCCCCAGAAAGACGGATACCACAGCTGCGATCAATAATATGTAGATCAGCGGGTCCTTTAACTGCTCCAGAAAAAGCTGTATTTTCGTCTTTTTTCTGGCAGCTTTCATTTCATTTCTGCCATTTTGCTGTAAACGACGAAAGGCCTCACCATCGGTAAGGCCCTTCACTGCGTCACTTTTCAGTTCATTTACGGTTTCCTGTATATTCTGTTTTTCGAACACGGCTGCCTCCAATGCTTGTTTCTATTAAGCATTGTATGTCATATCTTCAGAATTCATTACACCGAATCATCGTACATTTTGATCTCTTAACTGGAATGCTGCGGTCAGCTCGTTCATGTTGGTGGCCTGTGCAGACAATTCCTCACTGGTGGCAGAAGTTTCTTCTGCGGTCGCAGAGTTGTTCTGCACCACTGTGGATATCTGTTCAATGCCCTGTTCGATCTGCATCATGGCATCTGCCTGTGCCTTGGATTCTTCCATGGCTTTCTTGGACTCGTTGGCCAGATCCTCAATGCCTTCCACGACCTTCTGCAATGCTTCGGCTGTCTTGTCCGTGATCTGGTTGCCATGCTCAATCTCCTGCAGGGAAGTCTCAATCAATTCTCTGGTATGTACCGCAGACTGTGCACTGTCATCTGCCAGCTTACGGATCTGATCCGCAACCACTGCAAAGCCTCTTCCGGCCTCTCCTGCTCTGGCTGCCTCAATGGCTGCATTCAGGGACAACAGATTCGTCTGGGATGCGATATCCTCAATCTCACCGATAATATCGCTGATCTGCTTGGAAGTATCGTTGATACGCTGCATGGCATCTGTCAGACCCTTCATTTCCTCTCCGCTGTCCTTCGCCTGCTGCTGGTAATCCATAGCCTTCTGGTAAGAACCTCCCAGTGCCTTGGCATTCTTCTCCACGATCTCGGTTACATTCGTGATGGTAGCCTGCAGTTCCTCTACGGAACCGGCCTGGTCGGTAGCACCTTCCGCAAGTCCCTGGGCAGCATCTGCCATCTGGTTTGCCCCCAGAGATACCTGTCCCACTGCCGTCTTGATCTCATTAAGTGTCTCACTCAGCTTATGGTTCAGCTTACGGATAGATTCCAACAGTCCCTGAAAGTCTCCCACATAGGCTTCTGCACACCCTGAAGTCAGTGCGAAGTTTCCTTCCGACATTTCTCCCAACAGATAATCCGCATCGCCGATGACCTTCTGCAGATTGCCGGATAGTGCTGCGGTAGCCTCTGCCAGGATCTGTGTCTCATCCTGTGTCCGGATCACAGGTGCCGGAGTATGCAGATCGCCCTCAGCCAACAGACGTAATCTCTCGGTACACTTTGCCACCGGTTCACCGATCGCCTGACCGATCTTTTTTGCCCTGCGCACACTGAAACATAAAGCTGCAGCACCTATTGCTACACCAATGACAATACATACAACGGTAGAACCAAGGAAATCTGTCAGTGGTGCATTTACTGCCACGCTCCATCCATTGGTTCCTTCTATTGGTGCATAAGCCTGTATTGTGATGGTTCCGCCTTTCATATAAGTGCCATATCCGGTTGCTCCGGTCATCATCTTCTTCTCTACCTTTGCAATTCCCCGCAAAGATCTGTCCGTCTGAGACAGTTCAATGTTGCTCTTCTGCTCCTGGGCAATCGCAGAATCACAGTGAGCAATGGTGATACCTGTTTCTCCCAACAGATAGCACTCGGAATTCTTACTGACAGAGACTGCCGCAGCAATATCATTTAAGAACTCCGGATCCGGCACAACGAATACCACGCCGACAATATCACCATTCTTATCTCCGTCTGCATATACGGGTGCGGAAATGATAACGCTGAGCTTACCGTCTGTCTTTGCAATCACGGGATCCGATACCACGACCTCTCCCTGCATGGATCTCTTAAAATAATCACGGTCACTATAATCGGTTCCGTCATAAGCACAGATACCGTTGGCGCCGATCAGCTTGCCTCTGACCATTCCATAAGCTTCCACACGCTGGTTGATATACTGCTGCTTCTGCTCCTGGGTAAATACCGGAGAAGACAGCTGATAGCTGCATCCGAGTTCGGATACGATCGTTGTTGTCACCCGTAGTTCCTCATTGATACGGTCTGCGGAAATCTCTGCCACCACCAGCATATCGTCTTCCAGTGTTCTCATGGTACTGGACAGATTCAGGATCACGGTAAGGATGACCAACGGAATAATTGAGAACACTACCAGCCTGCTGATTGCCTTCTGCAGACGTTCCCGGATCGTCGTCATGCCGGGTGTCTGCCCCTTTGTGCCCTTCTGTGATGCTTTTGTACTCATATGTCCTCATTTCTGCGCTGCATTTTTATTATATGCTTTATTTTCCTGTACTCTATGAAGTGACCACTTATCCGGCAGCGCCCGGATATCCCATGCATTTCCTTCATTTTGGGACGGTGATCTTCTGCTGAGATACTTAATTTTATATGTCGATTTTATTTTACCATGATTCAGGAAAATTTTCTATCTTTTGAAGCCCAAAAAGAGAGTTAATATTCCGTTAAGAATATCAACTCTCTCCTGTCATTTATCTCTCTATCCCCTCATGATAAGAAATACCCTGTTAATAGCCGAACTCCTGGGCAAAATACAACTTGCCATTGGTCTCATAGACCGCAATGCTGCAGGTGGTAAAATCGCCTGCCAGGATATTCGCTGCGTGTGTAGGAGAAGCCATCCAGGCATCTACTACACTCTGTGCGGAATCATAGCCCTTCGCCAGATTCTCGCCCCACATCAGTTCACTGTTCACTGTGTACCAGTCCTTACCGTTGGGTCTGGTATGGGAAAACTTGGAAGCTGCTTCCTGTGCTCTTACCATAGCGCAGGACTCCAGACCGTTGCTCCAGTTCAGTGCTGCCAGGCCGTTCTCTGCTCTCTTCGCGTTTACAATATCCAACGCATCGATAGCCATGGCACGAAGTTCATCTGCACGGGCCAGCTCAGCTTCACTCATACCAGCTTTTCTCACAGAACCCGCCAGTGCCACTGCCTCTTCATCGAACCAGACAGTTCCGTCATCCGTGGCAGGATCACGGCTTACAGAGGATAATTCTGTACTCTTGCCGCAGCCTGCAAGGCTCAGCACCATGATGACTGTCAGAACAAGACTCATCCATCTTTTTTTCATTTGTTCTACCTCTTCTTTCCTTGATTGTTTATAGTAAATATATGTTTATTCGTTATGATTGCTTCTTCTTAATAATAAGCCATGCTCCCAGCCCTGTCAAGGAAAGGGCAAAGCCCAGATTCCATGTATTGGAATCATCGCCGGTCCTGGGTCTTCTGGAAGCTCCCAGGACTGCTCTGTCCGCCAATGGTGTAGGATCATCGGTAATGCTTACAACCCGCTGACGTCTTACACCAAGCACCTGAGGTGTTACCGGGGTTGCCGGCTCAGACGGTGTACCGGGAGTATCCGGGGTATCGGAATCATCCGAATCGTCCGGAGTATCCGGGGGTGCGGTCGGAGTAGTGGTCGGCGTCGTGGGTGTGGTATCCGGTGTGCCTGTCGGCGTAGGCTCCGGAGTAGCACTGGGAGTAGGTTCCGGGCTGGTAGTCACGGGCGGAGTAACCTCCGGCTCTCTGGACAATTCAAACTGCATTCCGAAGCCGTATCTGGTCATCTGATAGCCGTTGTTGGCCAACACACCGTTAAGGTTAGTGGTGATCTTCACTTCTCCGTCCTTTAACAGGTCGGATACCAGAGTATCTGCATAGGAACCTTCCTGTCCGTTTTTCAGCATCCGGTCATACAGACCTTCACCGTCAAAAGTATATACATTATGATATGTCGTGTAATATAAAGCATCTGCTACTGCAGAACAGCTCTCCGCTACTGTGGTATCGGCGGTTCCGTTGGTCAGGATTGCCAGTTCCTCTGCCGTAAGTTCTGAAAAGCCGTAGACCTTATTTCCTTCTTCTCTGGAAGTATTGTTGAACCAGTCTAAGTAATACTGTGCCAGGCAGCTCTGCGTAACCTCTTCCGGCTTCATTTCTTCGCTGCCATATCCTTTTTTCAAAAGAGCCTCTCCGACAATCGCATCCGTAACCTTGCCTGCGGTGATTCCGAGATCCCGTAACGGAGCATTTAAAATACGGCGGGGCAATGTACAGAAC